>ERZ747221.795-NODE-795-length-34722-cov-4.024679_pt1 | contig 34722 bp, 29 predicted proteins | sample MGYA00374949_ERZ747221 | MGnify/ENA primary metagenome ERZ747221 (study PRJEB28779, sample SAMN05720172) | bioreactor metagenome | isolation source: Anaerobic biogas reactor | place: USA:Washington, USA | collected 2015-08-08 ... | reverse complement strand
GCGACGCTGGAGCGCCTGGAGGCGCAGGGCGTCCGGGTGCTGCGCACCGATCGGGACGGCACCATCACCTTGAGCACCGATGGCCGTGGCTATTGGCTGCGGACCGGGGGCGCGCGGTGACCACCATGCAGGGTGAACGGAGTGAAAGCGGATGAACACCATCCGGCGGACGAACACCAACCGACAGATGAACGCCAACCGCATGACCAAAATCGTGCCACTGCTCCAGGTGAGCAGCATCACCGACACCATCGGCTACTACCAGGACGTGCTGGGGTTCACACTGGAGTTCCGCTGGCCCGAGGAGGGGGAGCCGCGCTGGGTGGGGATGTCGTGCGGCGATGTCGCCATCATGTTCACCATCGACCTGGGCACCAGCTCGGCGCCGTTCATCGCGGAAAAGGGGAACGGCGTCGTGCTGTACGTGCTGGTGGATGACGTCGAGCCCCTCTTTGGCGAACTCGTGGCGCGCGGCGCCATCATCGTCCAGGAGGTGCACGATTTCGGCGGCCGCCGCCAGTTCAGCATCGCGGATCCCAACGGCTACGTCCTCGCCTTCAGCGAGGCGTTCGGATAGCTCCGAACAGGGACGAGAGTGTCCTATGGCGCCCTCTCAACCCACAGCGTGGAGCCCTGTAGCCTGTAACCTGGCACGCCCCGTGGGCCTGGGCCGCGCGTATGCGCGCACGCACATCTGTCGCTTGACACCTTCCGCTCCTTGTGCCAGGATAGCGGCAACCTGATTCGCGCTAGTGGAAAGGAGAGTCCCGTGGCCAAGAGGATCGAGATCAAGTACTGCACGTCTTGAGGGTACCTACCAAGAGCCGCCAGTTTGGCGCAAAAGGTGTTGGACGCGTACAAGACAGGTCTCAGTGAGGTCGCTCTGGTCCCCTCCTCGGGGGGCGCCTTCGAGGTGCTCGTGGACGGAACGCCGGTGTACTCCAAGCTGGAGACGGGCAGGTTCCCCGACGAGCGCAGCCTCGTCCGCGAGATGGGTGGCAAGCTCTAGCCGCCGCCTCAGCGAGAAGCCTGAAGGCTGCGCCGCGGCGCAGCCTTTTTGCATCTACGAGGGGGTCTCGTTCTCCACCTGCTCGCGTTGCTGGCGATATCGCGCCGATTCCGCCCGTTGGTGCGTGCGCCTGGCGATCTGCTCGCGCCGATTCAGGGCCTCGCTCAACCAATCGTCCGACGGGAACTCGCCTGTGCGATTCAAGAGGATCTCCTGGTAGTCGTGCGGCTTGCCCGTCCCCAGCCGATCGATCACCAGTTCGCGCTCCCTCAGCGCGATGGACTGCAGCGCCTCGAGGAAAGCATCGTTCGTCCCATAGCGCTCGGCGCGATGGCGGATGAGGGACGTGGCCCGGGGAAAGATCATGTCGAGTTGCACGACGGTACGCGCCTCGACGTGCACCTCTTGGGGTCGTCCGGGGAGTTCGATGCGGCAGGTGTCGCCGGCCGGCACGCTGGCGCGCTCGACGTACACCCCGGCGCGCTCCTGGCTCACCGACACCAGCGCCGGCCCCTGCCCAACGTTCTGGACGGCCAGGGTGTTCCCCTCGAGGCGCGCCGTGATCGGCCCCTTGGACGCCTCCGCCTCGCCGGAGCCGTCCCCCTCGACGGGCGCCCTCAGGCTCAGGCGCATCTTGCGGGGGAGGTACACGTCGAGTAACTCGAGAAAATCGGGGCTATAGTCGCGCAGTACCCCCACGAACTCATAGATCCCGCCATCGTGCCGCACCTCGACCACCGATTGCACCCCCACCAGGCGCTCGAGGAGGGGATCATAGCTCGTGCCCACGTAGCCAAGGATGTTCTTGGTCAACCCTTTGAGGTGCGTCTGACCGGCGGCGGGGAGTTGCCCGGCCAGGGGGCGCGCTCGCCCTAGAAGGATGGCCAGCGCCTCGTTGAGCGAATCGAGGGCCGTATTGACGAAATTGCGCGTCCGACGCACCAGGCACTGCATCAGCCCGGGGTGAAAGGCGCGCTGTAGCGCCTCGTCACGGCGCTCCCGTTCCTTGATGCTGAGATCGTCGAGGAAGCAGCACATGGCGTCGATCTCGCCGTACTCGCTCTTGTAGATGAGATACGACGTCTCGATGTGCAGCTGCTCGTCGAGCACGTCGGCGGCGTACTCTAGCTCAAAGCCGGTGGACTGGAGCCGCACCGTGCCCCACATGATGGCGCCGCTCTTGCCCAGGACGGTCACGGGGCGGCCGTCGAAGTCGCGCAGGCAGCGGTCCCGGTGCAAGCCGCGCAGCGCCGCCCCCACCAGCGTCGCCGCCAGGATCACGCCGAGCGTGAGAAGCAGTGTTGGGTCCATGGCGTCCCTCCTGGAAGGTCGAGGGCGATTATACCATGGGACGGTGCCAGGCTCCACCGCACCAACCTGGGGTGTGGGGCCAAGGGGACGTCCAACCCTGCCCACGCCGTTGGTCGGCGGGGCGGTCTGTGGTAGACTGAGCGCCTACCCATCAAACAGCATCTTGTGAGGGAACCATGGCACGCGACATACGCTTCTCGTTGATCGGGCTCGGCAACATCGGGCGCAACCTGTTGGACATCATCGTGCACCGGCAGGAGGCCATCGCGCGCGACTATGATCTGCGCTTTCTCCTGGTGGGCGCCGCCGACTCGTCCGGCGCGGCGGTCGATCCCGCCGGCCTGGACATGACAGCCATCCGCGACCTAAAGCTGGCGCGGCGCGGCGTTGCGACCCTCCCCGGCGCCGGGCGCGCCGGGATGACGGCGCTGGAGATGGTGCACGCGGTGGAAGCCGACCTGCTCGTGGATGCCTCGCCCACCAACCTCCAGGACGGCCAGCCGGGGCTCGACTGCGTGCGCGCCGCGCTGGACGCCGGCCAGCACGTGGTGATGGCCGACAAGGGCCCCCTGGTGCTCGCCTACGACGCTCTGACGGCCCAGGCGCGCTCCGCGGGCCGTCGCCTCTCCTTCAGCGGCACGGTGGCCGGCGGCTTGCCCACGGTGAACATTGGCGTGCGCGACCTGGCGGGGAGCGGCGTGGAGCGCGTGGAGGGGATATTCAACGGCACGACGAACTATATCCTCACGCGCATGGAGACGGAGCGCATCGGCTACGAGGAGGCGCTCAAGGGCGCCCAGGAGGCGGGCATCGCCGAGGCGGACCCGACCCTCGACGTGGACGGCTGGGATGCCGCCAACAAGCTGGTCATCATCGCCAATAGCGTGCTGCGCCGCCCCACCCGGTTGGACGATCTCACCGTGGAGGGGATCCGTGGCGTGACCCTCGACGACCTTGAAAGGGCCCGCGCCGAGGGCAAGGTGATCAAGCTGCTGGCCCTGGCGGAAAAGAGGGGCGACGACTATGCCCTGAGCGTCGGGCCCATCGCCCTGCCCAAGGACCATCCCATGGCCCGCACCGGCATGTGGGATATGGGCGTCGTCTACCACACCGACTATATGGGCGTGATCAGCGCCGTGATCGAGGAAAAGGGCCCGGTGCCCACGTCTGCGGCGGTGTTGCGGGATATGATCGAGGTGTATGCGGCACCGTGACGAGGCTTTCAGCGATCAGCTTTCGGCGGTCGGCCGTGTCTGTGGCACCACGAGCGCCTGAGGAATGGCGTGGCAGGCCATAGCCGATCACCGACAGCCGAGTGCTGACAGCTCATTCTGCCACGTCAAACGCCTTGATCACCATATCCACCACCGCGCTGACGATCAGGCTCCATGAGGCCATGAGGAGGACGATGAGGCCGATATAGAGAAGTGGGCTTTGCTGTGACACTTCGACGTACAGCCTCAGGAGCGATACGTACATGCGTGGCTTCCCCTTGTGGATACAATGAACCCGCGCGGATTATAGCCAGTGGCCGGTGGACGGGCAACTGCATCGATTCATCCCGCTCAAAGCATGCGGCGGCCGCGAGGAACGGATTCCAGGTGACAGGTTACAGGTTACAGGCTTCAGGGTGATCATACGCTTGGGCTTGTCACCTGCAACCTGTCACCTGTCACGGCCCCCGGCCTTCTGACCGGGGGCCACGAGTCGACTGATTGGACCGGTATGCAGAATTCCCGCACGTATAGCGTGATTTCGGCGGCACTGGTCGCCTGGTTTCAGGAGGCGCGCCGCGACCTCCCCTGGCGCCGCACCAAGGACCCGTACGCCCTGTGGGTATCCGAGGTGATGCTGCAACAGACCCAGGTGGCCACGGTGGTGCCCTACTATGAGCGCTTCCTGGCGCGCTTTCCCACCGTCGAAGCGCTCGCCGACGCCGACCTCGGCGAGGTGTTGGCGTTGTGGCAGGGGCTGGGCTACTATGGGCGGGCGCGCAACCTCCACGCCGCGGCGCGTATCGTGCGCGACGAGATGGGGGGACACCTGCCCCGCGACGTGGACGCCCTGCGTGCCCTCCCCGGGATCGGCGAGTACATCGCCGCGGCCATCGCCAGCACCGCCTTTGATGTGCGGGCGCCCTCGCTGGACAGCAACGTCATCCGCGTCATCACACGCGTGTTCGACGTGGACACAGACCCCAACCTGGCCCCCGCCCGGCGCCTGATCCGCGACCATGCCCGCGCCCTGTTGCCGCCGGAGCAGCCGGGGTTGGTCAACCAGGCGATCATGGAGTTGGGGGCGGTGATCTGCGTGGCGCGCAACCCCGACTGCCCCCGCTGCCCCATCAACGCCTACTGCGCGGCGCGGGCACTGGGGATCCAGAACGCGCGCCCCGTGCGACGCCCGCGCCGCGAACTGCCCCATCGCGACCTGGTGGCGGCCCTCATCGCCCGCGAGGGGCGGCTGCTCATCGTGCGGCGCGTGCCTCGCGGCCTCCTCGGCGGCCTGTGGGAGTTGCCCGGCGGGGAGCCTCAGCCCGGTGAGGATGCCGCCGCGGCGCTGGCCCGCATCCTGCGGGCGGATCTGGGCCTCGAGGTGGAGGTCGGAACGCTCGCGGTGACGACGGCGCGCACCTACAGCCACTTTCGCGCCGCCACGGCCGTGCATCGCTGCGCGGCGACCGGAGTCCCCGCGCCCACCGGCCCTTGGGACGCCGCCCAGTGGCTTTCCCCCGCCGAGGCGCCCCGCTACGCCCTCACCGGCGCCACTCTCCAGGCGCTCCGCGCCATCGCCTGGCTACCGGCCACGGATGACGCCTAGCGCCTCCGGGCCGAACGGCGTTCGGCCCCTACATGCCGAGCAACTCGGCGCCGTCTCGTGTAGGGCGCGCACGCCGATGCGCGCCGCGTCGCGCGGCGGGCGGCCCTTTCGTGCCGAGCACCCCGCGCCACAACGAGAGGGTGCGCACGCCATACGCCGCGGGCCGAACCGGCGTTCGGCCCCTACATGCCGAGCAACTCGGCGCCGTCTTGTGTAGGGCGCGCACGCCGATGCGCGCCGCGTCGCGCGGCGGACGGCCCCTTCGTGCCGAGCACCCCGCGCCACAATGAGAGGGTGCGTCCCCCCACACGCCGCGGGCCGAACGGCGTTCGGCCCCTACATGCCGAGCAAATCGGCGCCGTCTTGTGTAGGGCGCGCACGCTGTGCGCGCCGCGTCGCGCGGCGGACGACCTCTACATGCCGAGCGAGTCCGTGCCGCCTACTGTAGGGCGCGCACGCTGTGCGCGCCGGATTGCGCGACGGAGCAACTGTCCGCTAGACGACAAAGTAGGGCTCTAGCAACGCCAGGCCGCGCTCCAGCTCACGCCGATCGATGGCGTCCAGCTCCACGCTGCCCTTGTTGCGCATGTGCGGCGTGCTGATCGTGCCGCGCATCACCAGCAACACCTTGCGGGCGCCGTCCGGCAGCCCGCGCCAGTGACGCCAGTAGGCGGCGTGCAGCTCCGAGAGCCGCTCCGCCTCCGCCTGGCGCCCCGCGTGCCACCAGTCCCAGATCTTGACCACCACGTCCACCACCGGCACGCCGGGAAAGTTGCCGTTGATGCCGCGCTCCATCTCGGGGATGAGGTGGAACCCCCCGCCGCCCGACATAACACCGCACATGTCGTCGTCGCAGATGTCCAGGATCTCTTGGCAGGACCGCGTCTGCGGCGGCTTTTCCTCCTTGACGTACTGCACCAGGTCGATATCGCGGCAAAGCTGCACGATGGTCTGCGCCGACAGCGCCGCCCACGGGCTGCCCTGGTTCTGGATGAACACCGGCAGCTGCGCCGCGTCAGCCACGGCCTGATAATAGTCACGAATCATGTCATAGCGCTTGCTAAAGCCCTGGGGCAACATGGCCACCACAGCATCCGCGCCCACCTCGCGGGCGCGCCGCGCATAGACCACGGCCTCGGGCGTGCAGGGGGCCGAGACGCCGATGAGCACCGGCACGCGCCCGGCGGCCGCCTCCACCATCACCGCCGTGCCTCGCAGGCGCTCCTCATGCGCCAGCGTGGTGAACTCGCTGTACCCCAGCGGCCAGACGACGCCGTGCGAGCCGGCGCGGATGAGCCAGTCCACATGGCGGCTCAGGTCCGCGTACAGCAAGTTCCCCCGCTCATCAAAGGGGGAGGCCGCGATGGCCATGATGCCGCGCCAACCATCCTTCACGATTCGCCTCCTCAGCGGACCTTGCCCCTGGCCAGGATCGGCCAAATCGCCTCCACCTCGCCGCCACGCACCCCCACCACCTCGTCGTGCAGGTTGGTGACGACGCAGGCATGGTACGGGATAACGGTCACGCGCTCGCCGAGTTCGGGCTTGCGGGGGCAGGCGCTCACGTCGAGGATGCCGTGCTCCTCGTTCTGCCCGATCATCCGCGCGGCGGGATACTCGACGACGCGGTTGGGCTCCAAGCCAGCGATGTGGAAACCCTCGTTGGTGAGCGTCTTGGAGCCGCCATCGATAGTGGCGATATCCGGCGTGGGCCGGCTGACCACGGTGCAGATGACGCGCAGTGCGCAGTCCTCGAGGGTGACATGCGCGTTGCGCTGCACCTGGCTCCAGTCGTGATAGATGTAGGTCCCCGGGCGGTGCTCGGTAAAGCCGACGGCCCGCTCCGGAGCCGCCTCCCACGAGGAGTTGGTGCCGCCGCCGCTCACGATGTCGAGACAGAGCCCCTCGCGGCGAAAGGCCTTGATGGTGGCGTCGAAAAACCCCAGGCACTCGGGCGCGGGGCCCGTCGGGTAGCCCATCAGCCCCCGCAGCTTCAGGCCGGGCAGCTCGGTCACCAGGCGGCCGAGTTCCACCGCATCCTGCGGTGTGGCGACGCCGCTGCGGTTGCCCATCATCAGCTCAATGAGAATGCCGACCTCGACGCCGTCCTCCGCCGCCTGCGCAGAGATCCCCTGCGCGGTGTAGGCCGAGTCGATGGCCACCTTGACGTCGGCTTGCCGCGCGAGGCGGTTCAGCCGCTCCAGCTTGAGCTTGCCGATGAGGTTGTAGGAGATGAGCACATCCTTGATGCCCGCCGCGACAAACACCTCCGCCTCGGTCACCTTCTGGCAGCAGATGCCGATGGCGCCGGCCGCCAACTGCATGTGGGCGATGGCGGGCACCTTGTGGGTCTTGATGTGCGGGCGTATCGCCAACCCCGCCTCAGAGATCAGGCGCTGGTAGGTGGCGATGTTGTGCTCCACGATGTCCAGGTCACACGTCAAGGCCGGGGTATCCAGATCCGAGATGCGCATGTCCTTCTCCTTCACAGCACTGTGATGTGAGCACGCCGTCCTACTCAACCCGGTAGCGGGCGATCCTGTCCTCATCGAGGGTGATCCCCAGGCCGGGTCCCTCGGGCACCGCGACCTCGCCGTCCTGAGGGGTGAGCGCTTCCCGCGTGATGTGATCCGCACGCAAAAAGTGCAGGATATCGGCGGGCAACGTGGCGTTGGGGATGGCGGCGCCCATGTGGACGGCGAACGCGGCGGCGACGTCGAGACAGTGCCCCTCGAACTGCACCCACACCGGGCAGCCGGCGGCCCCGGCCACGGCCGCGGCGGCGCGCGTCTCGTTCGGGGTGCCCCCGACGTTCACATAGTCCATCCCCCCGACGCGGGCCATGTCCATAATGCGCTGCGTGTCGTGGGTGTGGATGGCCAGGGGGGTGGCGCACTTGCTCCGGAGCAGGGCGTACCACTCGGGACGCGCCTTGGGCACCGGGTCCTCGAGACACTCGACGTTGTAGGCGGCGAGTTCGGCGTCGATGCGCGCCGTGGTGGCGGGCAGGCCAAAGGTCTCGTTGGGATCGAGGCGTACCCGCAGGTCGGACCCCACGGCAGAGGCGATCGCTTTCACCTGCTGTACGGCGTCCCAGGGGCGCGCCTTGAGCTTGTGGACCTTGAACCCCAGGCGAGCGCCCTCCTCCGCCTGGCGAGCCGTCTCCTCGGGAGGCAGGTACGGCGACCACCAGGCCACCGGTACCCGCTCACGGTGCTTGCCCCCCAACACGACGTACGCGGGCACGCCCAGGGCCTGGCCAACGATATCCACCATGGCATGGACAAAGGGCGGCTCCAGGTCCAGGATGCCGAGCGCCATGGGATTCCGCCCCACGAGTCGGTCACCAACGGCCCGAACCTCGGCGGTGGAGCGCCCCCCCTCGCCCAGCCCGATGATCCCCTTGTCGGTGTGGACGCGGACCACCACAAAGGCGTCCTCCTCCTCGGTGGTGGTGTGGCTGCTCGCACGCCAAGCGCACATGGCCTGCGTGAAGGATTCCCTCCAGGGGACAAAGATCCGCATATAGTCGATGGATGTGATGCGCACCGGACACCTCCTTCACAGTAGATGGTCGTGGCACTCGATCTCGACGCGGCCTCCCCAGGATCTTGAACAGCGCTTGCCGTCAGTCGCCCGCGCCGCGCTCCTTCCCGGGAATGCCGGGCTCGGTCATGGTGAACGGGTCGAGGACGGCGTCGAGCTGCTCCGCGGTCAGGTAGCCGTGCTCCAGCACCACCTGGCGCAGGGACATGCCGCGCGCCAGCGCCTCCTGGGCCACCTTGGCCGCCGCCGCATAGCCGATGTAGGGGTTCAGCGCCGTCGCCAGCCCGATGCTGCTCTCGGCCAGCCGGCGACAGCGCGCCTCGTTCGCCTCGATCCCCTCCACGCACCAGGTGCTGAAGGCGCGGATGCCATTGGTCATCACCTGCAGCGACTGCAGCAGGTTGTAGGCGATGATGGGCATCATGACGTTGAGTTCGAGTTGCCCGGCCTGGGTGGCAAGGGCAATGGTCTGATCGTTGCCCAGCACGTGAAAGCACGTCATGTTGAGCATCTCGGCCATCACCGGGTTCACCTTCCCCGGCATGATGGAGGAGCCGGGCTGCACGGCCGGCAATGTGATCTCGGCCAGGCCGGTGGTGGGGCCTGAACTGAGGAGCCGCAGGTCGTTGGCGATGCGCGTGAGGGTCAGGGCCAGGGTGCGCAGCGCGCCCGAGAGGTGGGCCAGGTCCGCCGCACTCTGCATCGACTCGAACAGGTTACCCGAGGAGCGGAACGCGATCCCCGCCAGTTCCGAGAGCTTGGCCACCATGGCGGCGTGGTAGCCGGGGTGCGAGTTGAGGCCCGTTCCGGTGGCCGTGCCGCCGATCCCGAGGCGCTTGACGTCCTCGGCCGCCTGGGCGATGCGCTCGCCGTCGCGACGCACCGCCAGGGCATAGGCGCCGAACTCCTGCCCCAGGCGCACCGGCACGGCGTCCTGCAGGTGGGTACGACCCGGCTTGAGCACGGCGTCGAACGCCTCCGCCTTGCGCTCCAGGGCGTCTGCCAGGCCGCCGACCACCGGCAGCAGGTCGCGCACCAGCAGCGAGGCCGCCACGCGGACGACGGTGGGGATGACGTCGTTCGTCGACTGGGCCATGTTCACGTGGTCGTTGGGGTGCACAGGGCGATAGGCGCCACGCGCGCCTCCCAGCGCCTCGTTGGCCAGGTTGGCGATCACCTCGTTGGCGTTCATGTTGTGCGAGGTGCCCGCGCCGGCCTGGAAGGGGTCGACGACGAACTGCTCGTGCCAGCGCCCCGCGACGATCTCGCGGGCGGCGGCGGCGATCGCCTCACCCAGGGCGGGGTCCAGCTGGCCCAGATCCACGTTCACCTCGGCGGCGGCCTGCTTTACCATGGCGGTGACGCAGAGATAGACGGCGGGTTGGCGTAGCCCGCTGATGGGAAAGTTGTGCACGGCGCGCTGGGTCTGGGCGCCCCACAGGGCGTCGTCGGGCACCTCTACGGCGCCGAGGGAATCGGTCTCGGTACGCATGGGCTAATCCTCGGGCAAGATGGGATCGTCGGCGGCTCCGCCCTCGCGGGCCAGGGCCATGAGATATCCGACGGCGCGCTCGGCGCGCGGGTAGCGGTAGACTAGCTTCCAGAAGGCGGGCGTGTGGCCCGGCTCGAGCAGATGGGCGAGTTCGTGCGCGATGACATAGTCTAGCACGAAATCGGGCCTAGTCGCCAGGCGATGAGAGATGCGGATGGTGCCCTGCGCCGGCGAGCAACTTCCCCAGCGCGTGTTCTGGTTCGTCACGTAGCGGATGCTGCGCCAGCGCGCCGCCCCGCCGAACAGCGCCTCGTTCAGACGCTCGGCGCGGCGCTGCAGGTCGGCGTCGGAGCCAAAGGCCCGCAGCCCCTCGCGCCGACGTCGCGCCGTCTCGCGAAAGCGCGCCACGATGCGCTGCAATTCGTCCTCCGGCAAGTCGGCCGGCGCCCGCACCTCGAGGGTGTACCAGTTGACCAACCGGGCGCTCACGGTGCGTTTGCGGCGCGCGCTGCGGATGACGCGCACGGTGATGTCGTCGGCCCCCTCGCCGCGGGGTGTCGGCGGCGTGGCGTCGGGTCGTGTGGTGCGACGTGTCACGATCTCTCCCTCACCTGCGCCAGGGGTGGCGCTCCCGGGCGCCGCCCCGAAACAAACGGAAGCCCCAGCGAAGCGAATTCGCTGGGGCATCTGGTGCCGAGGGAGGGATTTGAACCCTCACGGATCTAATATCCACCACGCCCTGAACGTGGCGCGTCTGCCGGTTCCGCCACCTCGGCCGAACGTATCGCACTATAGCACCACAGACGCCGTCTGTCAAAACGACACCCCATGACGCGGGCGGCCGCTCAGCGCGGGCGCACATCCTGCCGCTCGTTGCGCGCCTCGCTGTACAGCATGCGCTGCGTGGCGATGTACCACCGCGAGATGGTGCTAAAACGCTGGCTACCGTCGATCATCGGGGCCACCTGCACCCCCTGCACGTTCTCATCCACGGCATAGTTGTACACCGGTTGGTACAGCAGCAGCGAGGGCACGTCCTGGCTGAACAGCTCCTGGAAGCGCCGATAGAGTTCGACCCGCTGCTCGCGGATGTTGGTGGTGCGGGCGTCCTGCAGCAGCAGGTCCGCCCCCTCGCTGATATAGCTCGCCACGTTCCAGCCCCCCTCCATCGCCTGGCTGGAATGCCAGAAGGGGTAGGGGTCGGGATCGGGCGGGAGCCCCTGCCATTCGCTGAGCACGGCGTCAAAGCGTCGCGTGGGCAGCATCTCGATGGTCAGTTCGTCCCACCCCACCACCTGAGGGTTGGCGCGGATGCCCACGGCCGCCAACTGCTCGCTGACGGCATGGATCAGCCGCACGCGCGTCGGGTCGTCGTTGGTCGCCAGGGTAAACTCGAGCACCTGCGTGCCGCGCTCGCGGACTCCGTCGCCGTTGTCGTCGAACCAGCCCGCCTCCTCCAGGGCCACCACCGCCTTGCGCCGATCATAGTTGTACTGGCGCACGTTCCGGTCATAGGCCCACGAATCGGGCAGAATGGCGCTGTGGATGACGATCCCCTGCCCCCCGAGGACATCGTCGACGAGCTTTTGCCGGTCCAGCGCCAGCATCATGGCGCGGCGCACGGCGGGGTCCTGAAAGACGCCGCGGTCGAGGTTCAGGAAGATGAGGGTATACCCCGAGATAGGCGCCGAATAGAGAGTCAGCTCGGGGTCGTTCCGCACGGCGTCGAGGTGTTCGGGCAACACGCGCGCGATGCCCGCCACCTCCCCACGCTTGCGCGCCTCGAATACTGCCTGGTCGTTGGGGTAGTAGATGAACTCGATGCGGTCGATGTAGGGGCGCGAGCGGAAATACTCGGGGCTTGCCTCCAGCACGATACGCCGCGCGCTAACCTCGGCCACCATAAAGGGCCCCGTGCCGATGGGGCTGGCGCTGAACTGGCTGTCGCCCAGCGTCTCGATGGGCACACTGCCCAGGATGTGCACCGGCAGGATGCCCACCGTGGTATAGTCGAGGAACGGCGCATAGGGCTCGCGCAGCAGGAACCGCACCGTGTAGGTGTCGAGTTGCTCCACCACCACGCTGCGCCATAGCTCCGCCAGCGTCGGCGATCCCTGATAGCTCGGGTTCTGGATGGCGTTGATGGTGTAGACGACGTCGTTGGCCGTCAAGGGGGCGCCGTCGTGCCAGAGCACGTCCTGTCGCAGGAAGAAGGTATAGGCCGTGCCGTCGGCCGAGATGTCCCAGTCCTCCGCCAGATCGGGAGTGATCTCGCCCTGGGGGCCGACGCGCGTGAGCCCGTTAAAGATCAGGGCCACGAGGTCGCGGTCCACGGGGTTCTGCTGCGAGAGGATGGGGTTGATGGCTTGTGGATTGCCGGCGATCCCCTCGACGTAGGTGCCGCCATAATCGGGAACGACCACCGTCGTGACGCTGAAGGCGAGATACACCATCGCCCCGCCCAACACGAGGATGGCCAGGAGCGTGATCAGGACCTGGAGGCGGATGCGCCCCATGGAGGGACTCTCCCGGTGCTAGGATTATTGCAGGATGACGCTGAGCAGGGAGGTAAGAAAGAACACGACCGCCAGGATGACCGTCAGGTTGAACATGGTCTTTTCGACGCCGCGCCGCGTCCGATAGATAGAGCTGTCACCGCCGAGCATACGCCCCAAGCCGGCGCCCTTGCTCTGCATCACGGTGAGCGCGATCAAGGCGATCGAGATAATGATCTGTATGATGTTCAGGTAGATCGTCAAGGAAGGGTCCTCCAGTGCATCCCAGAATCGTACGAGAGGGTACGCACAATGCCGGGGATTATAGCACGGCACCACGCTTACGGCAAAGGGTAGGAAACGTGGACGCGGATGAACGCGGATGAACGCAGATCGAGCGGATCACCGCGGATTGTAGTGTGGTTTCATTGCTCATAGCGCTTGCGGCAGTATGCCGTTGCCGGGCAGACCCGCGGCGCCCCTTGAGATGAGCGCCCGACGCGCTCAGCCGTGGGCAGCCACCTTGTGCAACCGCGTCAGTGAGGAATCCGCGGTAATCCGTATCATCTGCGTTCATCCGCGTTCATCTGCGTCCTATTCTTGATTCCGTCCGATGATGCGCTCCCAGTCGTGATGCAGGCGTTCGGCCTCCTCATGCCAGCGCTCGCGCTGCGCCCGCAGGCGCTCCACGATGCGTTGCGCCAGGGACATCTCCTCCATCGCCTCGCCGGCGCCGTCCATAAAGAGCGAGCCGGAGGCCCACGAGGGGACGATCACGCGCAGGGCGCGCGGCACCACCGCGATGGAGATCGGCGTGTGTCCGGCGGGCTCGCCGTCCAACTGCACGGCGAGGGGCCGGTCGGCGCGCAACTCGACGTGGCGCGCCTGGTAGATTTCTACCTTGGGGTCGCGGTGGTGTCGGCCGGCCAGCACACCGGCGATGTGACGCAGCGCGTCCAGCAGGTTGTCGCCCTTGAAGAGGTAGACGTCCAGCTCGCCGTCGTCGAGCTGCGCCTGGGGCGCCAGGCGCACCGTAGGGCCGTACAGCTGCGCGTTCGACACCACGGCCATGATGAGGCGTTGGCGCATCGCCCTGCCGTCGATGGTCACGGTCACCCGCGTGCCGCGCAGCCCCAGGCCCAGCGCGATGGTGGCGACATAGTACGTCAGGTTCCCCAGGTTGCGACGGATCTCGCGGTGCGGCTCGACCCCCTGCGCGATCTGGGCGTCAAAGCCGATGCCGGCCCACAGGACAAAGTGGCGGTTCCCCGCCCTCCCCAGGTCGACCGGATGCACCTCTCCCTCGACGAGGACGCGCGCCGCATCGAGCAGCGTCGTCCGCGAGAGGGGGCTCCATTGTGGCAGGCCCAGCATGTGGGCCCAGACGTTGCCCGTGCCCACGGGGAGCACGCCCAGGATACAGTCTGACCCCGCCAGGCCGGAAGCCACCTGGCCGAGGGTGCCGTCGCCCCCCACCGCGATCGCCATCTCGAACCCGTTGGCCACCGCCTCGCGCGCATAGGTCGTGGCATCCCCCGGGCCAAAGGTGCGGCGCAGCGTTACGTCCCAGCGTTGCGCCTCCAGATAGGCCACGACCTGGTGCAACTCGCCGGCGATGTCGCGCTGGCCGGCAGCGGGGTTAAAGATCATCATCGCCTTCATGGCATCACTATATCGCCCCCCACCGCGCCTGTCCACATTTGACACCCCTCCCCGGCACGCCGACAATAGTCCCATGGACGTGATCGACTGCCACACGCATATCGTGCCCCCCGAGATCATCGCCGCGCGGGAGCGCTTGTGCCGCGACGAGCGTTGGTTCGGGTTGCTCTATGGCGACCCGCGCGCACGCCTCGCCGGCGCCGAGGACCTGCACATGGCGATGGACGCCGGCGGCGTGGCGGCGGCGGTGACCTTTGGCTTTGCCTTTCACGACGCCGGGCTGTGTCGCGCCTGCAACGATTACGTGCTCCAGGCCGCCAGGGATGCGCCGGACCGCCTCATCCCCTTTGCCGTGGTGAGCCCCGCCGACCCCCGCGCGGCCCGCGACGAGGCGCGGCGCTGCCTCGAGGAGGGCGCCGTCGGCCTCGGGGAGTTGATGCCCGACGGCCAGGGGTTCTGCCTGGACGTTCCCGTCCTGGACGACCTGTTGGCTGTGGCGCGCGCGCACGGCGCGCCCGTGATGATCCACGTGAACGAGCGTCTGGGGCACGACTATGCCGGCAAGGGCACGCAGGGGCCCGAGGAGGCGTACCGCCTGGCGCTGCGCCACCCCGAGAACGTCCTCATCTACCCCCACTGGGGGGGCGGGCTGCCCTTCTACGAACTCATGCCGGAGGTGCGCGCCGCCCTGCGCAACGTGTACTATGATACCGCCGCCTCGCCCTACCTCTATGACGACGCCGTCTATCGACACGCCATGGATTGGGCGCCGTCCAAGGTGCTCTTTGGCAGCGACTATCCCCTCATCGCCCCCGAGCGACACCTGCGGCGCGTGCGACGCGCCGGTCTGGACGACGCCTGCCTCGAGGCGCTGCTGGCGGGCAACGCCCGGGCGCTGTTGAGCGGCGCGGCCATCCCGCCGCGCGCCCCATCGGGAGGCCATTGGTGACGGACGTGCGCACGTTCGTGGCGGTCACGCTCGAGCCCGAGGTCCTGCGCGCCCTCGAGGAGGCCCAGGCGCGCCTGCGTGGCATGGAGGGTGGGCGTGCCTGCCGCTGGGTGGACGCCGAGAGCATCCACCTGACGTTCCACTTTCTCGGGGACGTGCCCGCGGAGCGGCTGCAGGAGGTGTTCGACGCCGTCGCGCGAGGTAGCCGGGGGTTCGGGCCCATCGACATCGCCATCGCCGGCCTGGGGTGCTTTCCGAATACCCGCCAGCCGCGCATCGTGTGGGCCGGCGTGCGCGAAGCGTCGGGTCGCCTGGCCGACCTGCAGCGCGCCATCGGGCGGGAGCTGGCCGGGGTCGGCTACCCTCCCGAACGGCGCCCCTTCACGCCACACCTAACCATCGGGCGGGCGCGCCGCGACGCCGCCCGCCCCGATCTCGCCGCGCTGGGGCGTGCCGTGTCGGCGCAGCCCGAGGAGACCCTGGCGACGATGCGCGTGCAACGCGTGCATGTCATCAAGAGCGACCTGCACCCCTCCGGCGCCGTGTACACCATCATGTCTTCGAGCGCGCTCGACGCACAGCCGCCCCGAGGGGAGTAGAGGCACCGGGCGCTCCCCTACCGCGTGGTGCGCAGCCGCCGGCGCGCCGGAGTGGCCGCGCCCCCCTGCGAGGGTCGCGACGTTCCGCCGCGGATAGGGCGCCGTCGGCGCATCAGCCGCGCATCGGCGTTGGCGCTCACGCGTAGCGACGTGATATGTGCCTGCTGCCAGATAGAGAGGCCGCCGCCCTGCCGCTTTACCGTGTCGCGGGACTCGCGCTCGTGCTGCAGTTGCTCGGCGCGCGATTGCGCCGCGTTCACCATGGCCGTCGGAAGGGTGTACGCCCGCGCCACGACGCCCAGTAACGCCAGGGGCCCCACGCCTCCCAGGACCAGGAGTGCGGCGGCGCCGGCGAGCTGCGCCCAGAGCTGACCCGCTCCCGCGGCCACCCCCGTCGAGCCCATCTGGGTGAGCGCGCTGCGGGGGGCGTCAGGCACGATGCTGCCGCCCACCAGGGTGGCGTCGGCCAGGTTCCACCCCATTCCGGCGTGGCCATTGGCGAACAGCCCCACCGCCAGCAGCCCGACCATGGCGGGCACGAGCCCCACGCTCACACTGGCGGCAGGATCGTCCAGGCGCAGCACGCGCTCCACGACGTACATGAGGGGAGCCAACGCCAGGCCCGCCAGGATGCCCAGCGCCACCACGACGCCCAGGGGCAGGAACGGCAGGCCCGCCCCAACCGTCACCAGGGCGGCCACCATGCCGCGCCCCGCCAGGGCGGGATCGGGATCGCCGCGGACCAGCCAGCCGTAGAGGAGCGCCGCCAGCGCCCCGCCTCCGGCGGCGAGCAGCGCCCGCGTGAGAAGCGACGGCATCGCGATGACGGCGGGCACCATCGGCTGGTGGATGACGGTCACCAGCCATCCTCCCAGGGCCAGGAAGCCGCCCAGGAGGACGTTCAGCGGGAGGTACGAGGGGGGCAGGTGCGGCATGTCGGGGTCGGCCGCGGCGCCATCGGCACCCGCCCCGCCCGGCTCGGAGCCATACCTGCGAAAGGTGATCAGCCCGGCCAGCGCGGCGGCGCTGCCGACGAGAAAGAGCGACGTCAGGCCGAAATCGACATAGCCGTGGCCCCACCCGAGGGTCAGGCCGAGCTGTGACAGCCAGCCGCCGCCTCGCACCCAGTTGCCCATCAACGGGTAGCACGCCGCGGCGGACACGCCCGCCAACACCAGCATGGGGAGCCGCGGCACGCGGCCATTCAGCGTGACGAGGGGCAGCAACGCCGCCGTGGTCACCAGGGCGAGCTGCGAGATGAACAGCCACATCCCCTCCCCCTGCACCGCCTCCTCGGCCAGCATAAAGCCGCGCAACCCGACGAGGCCCCACCCGGGACCGAGCTTGAGGTCCAGCGGCGACCACTCGGCCAGCAGGCGGGCGAGATCGGGGTGATCGGACACCAGCCCTACGCCGCCGAACTGCAGGGCAAAGCCGCACAGGTAGTAGCTGCCCACGGCCAGCCCCATGGCCAGCGGCAGGGCGGTGGCCGCGTGGTGCGCGCGCGAGGGGTGGCTCACCCCCACGGCCAGGAACGACAGGCCCAGCGGCAAGAGCCAGGTGGCCAGGTAGGGTAAGGCGCGCCCCCCATCGGACGGCGCGGTCTGCGCCGTGGCGGGGTAGGCGCCGACGACGAGCAGGCCGAGTGCGATGAACGGAATGATGACGCCACGACGTAGAGACATCCGCTCTCCTTGAGAGTGACGCCCCCGGCGATACGCGCTTCACCACGCCACCACGCCGGGGGCCGGGATGGCGCTATCCTAGTCGATACCGCCGGATGCGTCAACGATGGAGGGGGAACGGTCCATGCGATGGGAGGAACAGGGGGCCGCCGGCCGCTACGCGGCGGTACCGCGCACGCTCACCTTCTTGCTGCGCGGCGACGAGGTGTTGCTGCTGCGGGGCGCGCCGGGCAAGGGGCGCTGGGCGAGACGCCTGAACGGCATCGGCGGGCACGTCGAGCCGGACGAGAGCGTGCTGGCCGGCGCCCTCCGCGAGGTGCGCGAGGAGACGGGCCTCGCGCCGCGGGAGCTGTCCCTGTGCGGCGTGGTGCACGTGAGTCCACCGCGCCCGACGGAGCCGGGCGTCATGCTGTTCGTATTCCTGGGCAGCGCCCCTCCGGGGGCGGTCGTCGCCTCGACGGAGGGAGAACTCGCCTGGCACCCCGTGGGCGCCCTGCCCACGCCCGACGTGCTGGAGGACATCCCCCTGCTCCTCCCGCGTCTGCTGGCGGCACGCGAGCGCGGCGCCATCGTGTACGGGCACTATGTCACGGGCGCGGACGGGGCACTGCGATACGCCTTTAGCTAGGCACCACGAGGTGCTGCCGACGGAATCGACGCGCACCAGTCGTCACATCGGCGCCAACTATGCTATAATGAGGGCGCTGGAACCATTCATTACATGGCGGCCCGACGGCCGCAACGGATACGAAACGCGATGCCCATCCGGGTACCCGCGGAACGCGTCAGGGCGTACACCTTTGCGCGACAGCGCCTGGCGCAGCAACCGCATCTCGATCCGGCGCACCTTGGCGCCGATGTCCTCTCGATGATAGTGGACTGTGGTCCCGTGCGGGCCAGTCCTGTTCTGAACGCCTACCTCTCGCTCTGGGCGCGCGCCGATGGCTTCACCCGACAGGCTCTCGATACCGCCCTCTACCAGGAACGCACCCTGGTTCGCATCCCGTGCATGCACGCCCGCCTCTTTGTCGTACCCTCGGAGGACCTGCCGGCATACTACCAGCTCAGCCTGCCCGTCCTGCAAGAAGGGTTCCAGGGCTTTGTGAATGGGTTGGTGGCCGACGCCAGGGGCGGCAACGGATCGTCGCTCCCCGACGCCAGCGCGCTGGTGCCGCGCATCCTGGAGATCCTCTCCTCGCGCGGCCCCTCCACCGTGCAAGAGATGGCCGAATTCCTGCCGGCCCTCGATGCGCCCGTGTGGCGAGGACCCGAGGACGATGGATCGACCCCCGCCCGCCTCGGGCAGCGCCTCATCCCGGCCCTCTGCGTACAGGGACTGCTCGTACGCGCGCAGACGCGGGGCAGTTGGCGCAGCGACCTGTTCAGCTATGCGCCCCTCTCATCCTGGCTGCCCGATATGCGGCTCGACGCCATCGGCCCCGACGAGGCGCTCCGCCGTGTGATCCTGGCCTATATCACCGCCTTTGGCCCCGTGAGCATCGGCGACATCTACCAATGGCTCGGCGGGCCGCGGCGCCAGCAGGTGGCGGCGGCGCTGATGCAGCTGTCGCACCGCCTGGCCCGCGTGCAGATCGTCGGCAGCCATAGGGACTATGCCATGCTGCGCGAGCACCTCGACGCCATGATGGCCTTCCGCCCCCACGGGCGCGCCCTGGCCCTCCTCCCGCCCAAGGACAGCTATGTGATGGCCTACGGCGATAGGAGCCGCTTTCTCGATCAGGCCTACCGTGAGCGCGTCTTTGATCGCGCCGGCGAGGCCTATGGCACCGTGTGGCTCGACGGCGCCATCGTCGGCACGTGGTACGTGCAGTTGCGGGAGGAGCACATCGCGGTGCGTCTCTTTGAGCCCCTCGACCCGGAGGCCCTCGGGCTGCTGGATGAGGAGACGCGCCGCTTGGGCCGCTTCCTGGAATTCGATGCCCTGGACGTCTCCGTGGGCCTCGATGAGGCCGAGCCGGACGACGACCAGGCCACTATCGCCCTCCCCTCCATCACCGTGGATCGCTAGCGCCGGCCGCGCCGCAGATAGCCGGGCAGCGCCCAGATCACACCCCATACCCGTTCATACCCCGACGAGGAGGCACGATGGATCAGTACTACGTCCCGACAGAGATACAGCTTGGGCGCGGCGCCCTTGCCTCCCTGGGCGCCCTGGCCGCTCGCTACGGCACGCGGGCCATGTTGGTGTGCGGCGCGGGGTTCGCCCGGCGCTCCGGCCTCCTGGAGCGCGCCCTGGACTCCCTGCAACATGCCGGCGTCGCCGCGACGGTATTCGACGAGGTGCGCGGCGAGGCCAACCTCGGCACGGTGGAGGCCGGCATCGAGGCGGCCCGCCGCATGGGGGTGGAGGCCGTCATCGGCCTGGGGGGCGGCAGCGCCATCGACACCGCCAAGGCGGTCGCCGGCGCGGCGCCCCTGCCGGGATCGATCTGGGAGTACCACGGCGGGCGCGCCATCGAGGCGGCGGGCCTCCCCTTCATCGCCGTGCCCACCACCTCCGGCACCGGCGCCGAAGTGACCAAGAACGCCGTGCTTATCGATCCACGCAACGACGTCAAGTACAGCATCCGGGATGATCGCTGGTTCGCCCGCGTGGCGCTGCTCGACCCCGAGACGACCCTCTCCATGTCGCCCGAGGTGACGGCTGGCACCGGCAGCGACGCCCTGTGTCAGGCCATCGAGTCGTACACCTCCATCGGCGCCAACGCCGTCACCGACGCCCTGGCGTACCGCGCCATCGAGGTGATCGGGGCCAACCTAACGACGGCTTACTCCCGGCCCGACGACCTGGACGCGCGCGAGGCAATGATGGTGGGCAGCCTCATGGCGGGGATGGCCATGGCCAGCGCGCGCCTCGGCGGCGTGCACGGCATGGCACACCCGCTGGGCTCCCATTATGACATCCCTCACGGCGTGGTGTGCGGCCTGCTGCTGCCTTACACCATGGCGTACAACCTAGAGTACGCGGCGACCAAATACGCCCGCATCGCCGCGGCACTGGGGGGCGATACGCGCGGCATGGACGAGGAGAAAGCCGCTGGCGCGGCGGTGGACGCCGTGCGCGACCTATTGCGTCGGGTGAACATCCCCGAGCACCTCAGCGCCTATGGCGTCAAGGAGGAGGCGTTCGACGGCATCATCGAGGAGTCGCTGCCGTCGGGGTCGCTGAAGCACAACCCGCGCCCCCTGGGCGCCGAGGACGTGCGCCGCATCCTCGAGGCGGCGCTGTAGTACGCGTTGTGGTCACCGCCCCTCGTCCCCTCGCAGGAGGCGCGGGGCGGTGAGGGTTGGAAGGAGTTGTACGATGGTCAAGGCTAACGCTGAGCCGCTGATGTATCGGCTCAAGGTAACCCTGAAGCATTCCAAGCCCCCCATCTGGCGTCGTCTGCTGGTGGATGGAGATGCTTCGCTCGGCGAACTCCACGACCTCATCCAGGTAGCCATGGGATGGGACGACGATCATCTCCACTTCTTCTTGGTGGGTGACGTCTACTACGGGCAGCGTGACGGCTTTATGGCCCTCGATGACCCCGAGGCCGTGGAAGAAGACAGCGTGCGCCTGCGAGACGTCGCTGCGGTCGAGGGTGGTCGCTTCACCTACGAGTACGACTTTGGCGATGGATGGGTACACATCATCCTGGTGGAAAAGATCCTACCCCGCGACCCAGAGCAAAAGCTTCCGGTGTGCCTCAAGGGGGTGCGCGCCTGTCCACCGGAGGACATCGGGGGGATATGGGGGTACTATGACTTCCTCGACGCCCTGAATGACCCCCAACACCCCAGCCATGACCGCTATATGGAATGGGCCAAAGACTTTGATCCCGAGGCGTTCGACCTGGAGGCCGTGAACGCCAGGCTGAGCTACGTCTCCCAGCCACCGGCGCCCAGCTCCCGTCGGGTGTGAGCGGGCGCGTCCGGGCACGCGCTGAGGCGGGACCACACACATTCGCTTGGGGAGGCCGACATGCAACGAGCCAGCGAGAAGGACAGCGGATATCGCGACGGGGACTCGGGAGTCAAGTACCTGATGCGCGGCCCGCGCATCGACTGGGGCGTGATCCTGCTCAAACCGGGGCAGTCCCTCGGCGGCCACTATCACGAGGAGGTCGAGGAGACCTTTTACGTGGATCGCGGTCGCGGCGCCTTTGTGGTGAACGGTGAACGTTACGCCGCCGAGGAGGGCGACGTGTTCCGCCTAGAGCCCACCGACCGCCACGACATCATCAACGACAGCGATCAGCCGCTCAAGCTCGTCTTTATCAAGTGCCCCTACCTGCCCAAGGACAAGGTGGACGTGTAGGCGGGGGGCTCATGGTACGCAGATTCCGCTGATGAGACGCTGATTTCCGCAGATCGACGGTTCTTTTCTGGTTTACCGGAACCACGGATGCCGTCGGGCCAGTTCCACATAGATCCGCGAAAATCTGCGTTCCATCAGCGAAATCTGCGTTCTATCGCCCCACCGTACCGCGCCGCATCTACCGATAGGGCTCGAGGGCCAGGACGGCGTCGTGAACGAGGCCGTTGGTGGCCAGCCAGCCGGGCTCGTCGAGGCGATACGGCTGCCCGTGCAGGTCGGTGACCTTGCCCGCCGCCTCCTCCACGATGAGCGCGCCCGCCGCCACGTCCCACGGGCTCAGGGTGTACTGGAAATAGATGTCGGCCCACCCCGCCGCGACCGCGCACAGCCCCAGCGCGGCGCTCCCCCGCGAGCGCACGGCGTCGACCTGGGGCGCCAGCCGCGCCAAGAACTGGGCGCTGGTCTCGCGCATCCGCTGGTCGCGCGGCCAGTCCAGCGTGGCCAGCGACTCGATCAACGTGGCACGCTCGCTCACGTGCAGCCGGGTATCGTCCAGGTAGGCGCCCCCGCCCCGCTCGGCCCAGAAGAGCTGGTCCAGCAGCGGGTCAAACACCGCCCCGCAGCGCAGCACGCCCCCCTGCGCCACCCCTACCGAGACGGAGAACATGGGCAGGCCCCTGGCATAGTTCGTCGTCCCATCCAGTGGGTCGATGAACCAGGCCGGCTCATCGTCGTACGCCTGCCAGCGCGTGTATGATTCCTCGGACATGATCTTGGCGTCGGGGAAGGCGTCCCGCACGGTCTCCACCGCCACGCGTTCGGCGGCCAGGTCCACCTCGGTCATGATGTCGCGAAATCCCTTGACGCTCACCTCGTGAGGGCGCCGGTACTCGCGGCGCAGGACGGCCCCCGCCTTGCGGGCGGCCTGAATGGCGGTCTCAAGCATGGGCTTCACCGATCATCGTCTGCAACCTCACTGTGGTGGAATGGGTCGGCGTCAGAGCATGTCATTCTAGTAGCCGCCGGGAGTGGCGTCAAACACGTCTTGGCGGTCGGCTCTCGGCTGTCGGCTAGTTCAGCGGGCATAGTCAGCCAAAATCCGAGCTGACTGCCGAGAGCCGACTGCCGGCGGCCGTCCCCCCGTTGGACGGCCGCCGCCAAAGCCGGTATAATCGGGCCGCGAATCGTCAACCTGGCAGGACCAGCAGCCCGCATCGGCCTCCCGAGGTCGGCGGGCGCGGTGCCGATCCAAGATGGGAGGCTAGCGTGCCCGACCTCGACCAACTCGTGGAGCAGATCCGCCAATGCCAGCGCTGTCGCCTGCACCAGACTGCCACGATGGCGGTCCCCGGCGAGGGGCCGGCCGACGCCGACATCATGTTCGTCGGCGAGGGGCCTGGCTTCCATGAGGACCAACAGGGACGACCCTTTGTCGGCGCGGCGGGTCACCTGCTCGACGAGTTGCTCGCGTCCATCAACATGACGCGCAAGGATGTCTACATCACCAACGTCATCAAGCATCGCCCCCCGAACAACCGCGACCCGATGCCCGACGAATTGGCCGCCTGCCGCCCTTGGCTCGACCAGCAGATCGAACTGATCAAGCCCAAGCTGATCGTCACCCTGGGCCGCTACTCGATGCAGTTGGCGTTCTCCGGCGTCTCGATCACGCGCATCCACGGCACGCCGAAAAAGGTCGGCGACGTCGTCTACTATCCCATGTTCCACCCCGCCGCCGCGCTGCACCAGCCACGCTACCGCACCATGGTGGAGCAGGACATGCTGAAAATCCCGCAGATCCTGGCGGATTTGGTGGACATCGAGCCCAACGGGGACGAGCCCTCCCATCCCCAGCAGCTCAGCCTGCTGTAGGACGGAGGAACCCGTGGCCACAGACCTTCTGCGCATCATCCCCCTGGGCGGGCTCGGCGAGATCGGCCGCAACATGCTGGTGATCGAGTATGGCGATAGCATGATCATCATCGACGCCGGGCTGATGTTCCCCGAGAACGACATGCTCGGCATCGACATTGTCATTCCCGACATGCAGTACGTGTTCGAGCGCGCCGACCGGGTGAAGGCGGTGATCGTCACCCACGGCCACGAGGACCACGTGGGGGCGCTGCCCTACCTCCTGAACCGCGTGAAGGCACCGGTCTATGCCACGCGGCTGACGCGCGGCCTCATCGAGGTCAAGCTGCGCGAGGCCCGCATCCACGACGCCGACCTGCACACCATCGGCCCCAGCGACGTCCTCCCGATCCCCCCGTTCCGGATCGAGTTCTTTCACGTCAGCCACAGCATTCCCGACGGCGTCGGGTTGGGAATTCGTACGCCGGTGGGCACCATCGTGCACTCGGGGGATTTCAAGTTCGACTATAGCCCGGTGGACGGGCACCGCACCGATTTCGCCAAGCTCGCCGAACTCGGCGGGCGCGGCGTGCTGTTGCTCCTATCCGACAGCACCAATGCCGAGACCACCGGCTACACCCCCTCGGAGCAGGTCATCGGCGAGACGATCGATCGCGTATTCGCCAAGGCCAAGGGGCGTGTCATCGTCGCCACCTTTGCGTCCAACATCTCGCGCGTGCAGCAGGTGATCGACACGGCGCAGCGCTACGGCCGGCAGGTGGCGGTGGTGGGGCGCAGCATGGCCAACAACGTGCGCATCGCGCGCGAGCTAGGCTACCTCGACGCGCCCGAGGGCGTGCTGGTGCCCATCGAGCAGCTCGACCAGCTCCCCTACGATCGGGCGGCGTTGGTGTGCACCGGCAGCCAGGGCGAGCCCACCTCGGCGCTGGTACGCATGGGACAGCGCGGCTTTCGCTCCGTGAACATCGTGCCGGGCGACACCGTCATCGTGTCGGCCACCCCCATCCCGGGGAACGAGGAACTCGTCAACCGTACGCTGGACAACCTCTTTCGCCTGGGCGCCGACGTCTACTATGATGAGGTGCTGAACGTGCACGTCTCGGGCCACGCCAGCCAGGAGGAGCAAAAGATGCTGCTCAACCTGGTGCGCCCCAAGTACTTTGTGCCCATTCACGGCGAGTACCGCCACCTCGTACTGCACGCCAAGCTCGCCGAGCAGTGCTGCCTGCCGCCCGAGAACATCTTTGTCATCGAGACGGGCGACGTCCTCGAGATCGGCGCCGACGGCGCCGAGGTGGTCGATCACGTCGTCGAGGGGCACGTCTTTGTAGACGGGCGCGGCATCGGCGACGTGCAACAGAGCGTGCTCGATGACCGGCGCGCCCTGGCCCACAACGGCTTTGTCGTGGCGCTCGTCGTCCTCGACAAGTACACCGGCGGCCTGGTGGGCGAACCACAGATCGTCACCCGCGGGTTCGTGTACCCCGCCGAGGCGGGAGCGCTCCTCGAGCGCGCCAAGCTCGATATCGGCAAGGTCGTCGAGTCGGGCGGCACGCGCAACGAGGTAGTGGACCGCATCCGCACGCACCTGGCGCGCCTGGTGTACGATGAGACGGGGCGGCGCCCGATGGTCATCCCCGTGGTTACCAAGGTCTAGGATCCCCGGACCACCTCCCGAAGGTCTCCCACGGCGGGCCGGAGCGGCGTCCGGCCCTGCCACAGGCGACTTTTGGAGATAGCTCGGGGCACATCAAAGGCGGGCACCGCTGCGATGGCAAAACGATCCACCACCCGGCGCACATCCTCGAGCCGCGCCCGCCGCCGGTCGCGGGGCCTACGGCTGACGCGCACCCACCGGAGCTGGATCGGCGGGCTCATCCTCCTGGCGTTGGCGCTGTTCACCCTGCTGAGCCTCGTGCGGCCCCATGAGGGGCTCGCCACGGAGACGTGGCTGGGCTGGCTGCAGGGCGCGCTGGGGTGGGGCGCCTATCTGGCGCCCCTGGCGTTGGGCATCGTGGGCGTCTGGACCATCGCCCAGGGGAGCACGCGGCCCCCCGCCCTCCCCTGGCCGCGCGTCATCGGCGCCACCGTCCTCCTCCTCTCCGCCCTCGCCCTGACGCACCACATCGGCGGGCCGACGGCCTTCGGTGGCCACGGAGGCGGTGGCCTGGGCCGCCTCATCAGCGACGCCGCGCTGCGCTGGCTGGGGTGGGGAGGCGGCGCCGTGGTGCTGATCACCCTGGCGGGCATCGCCCTCATCCTGGCGCTGGACGTCTCGTGGGCGGAGGTCATCGCCGACGCGGGGCGGCTCGTCATCCTGCTCGTGGCCTGGGCGGGTGAGCGCCTGGCGGCCCTGCGTCGCCGCCGCGCCGCGCGAGCCGACGAGCCACTGCAGGCCGCGCTCCCCGAGGCGAAGCCCCTCCCGCGGCCCGCGCCAGCCGCCACCGTATCGCCTCGCCCGGCCGTTAACGCGCCCATCGCGCCATCCGCCCCGCCATCCGCGGCGACGCCGGCCCCGCCCCCTTCGCCGGCGCAGCCGGAGCCCTACGTCAACGATGCCCTGGCGGGGCAGATCGTGCCCTGGCGGCTGCCGCGCCTCGAGGACCTCCTCGTCGACCGCGAGGAGGCCGAGATGAACATCGGCGATATCCGCGAAAAGACGCGTATCATCGAGGAGACGCTGCGCAGCCTCGGCACCCCCGTCACGGTGGTGGAGGTGAATCCCGGGCCGGTGGTGACCCAGTTTGGCCTGGAGCCGGGCTACGTGGAGCGGCGCGACCGGCAGGGGAACGTCAAGCGTGCCAAGATCAAGGTGAGCCGCATCCAGGCGCTGTCCAACGACCTGGCGCTGGCGCTGGCAGCCTCGCCCATCCGCATCGAGGCGCCCGTGCCGGGCAAGGCGGTGGTGGGGCTCGAGGTCCCCAACGCCGAGTCGGTGGTGGTGGGCCTGCGCGGCGTCATGGAATCGGAGCAGTTCCAGGCCCTGGCCGACGCGCCGCTGGCGCTCGCCCTGGGGCGCGACGTGTCGGGCCAAGCCGTGGCCTGCGACCTGGCCAAGCTGCCCCACCTGCTCATCGCGGGGGCCACGGGCTCGGGAAAGAGCGTGTGCATCAACGCCCTGGTCGCCTGCCTCCTGTGCCGCTGCTCGCCCGATGCGCTGCGCCTGCTGATGATCGATCCCAAGCGCGTCGAGTTGTCCTCGTTCAACGGCATCCCCCACCTCCTGGCGCCGGTGGTGGTGGAGACGGACCGCGTGGTGGGCGTGCTCAAGTGGGTGACGCGCGAGATGGACCGGCGCTACCGCGTGTTTGCCAAGGTAGGCGCCCGCAACCTGGAGGCCTATAATGAAAAGGCCGGGGCGCTGAACGAGCCCAGGATGCCGCTCATCGTCTGTTTCATCGACGAACTGGCCGACCTGATGATGGCCGCCCCCGACGAGGTGGAGCGCTCCATCTGCCGCATCGCCCAGATGGCCCGCGCCACCGGCATTCACCTGGTCATCGCGACGCAGCGCCCATCGGTGGACGTGGTCACAGGGCTCATCAAGGCGAACTTTTCCGCGCGCATCGCCTTTGCCGTGTCATCGCAGACCGATTCGCGCGTCATCCTCGACACCCCCGGCGCCGACAAGCTCCTGGGACGAGGCGACGCGCTGTTCATGTCGCCCGACTCGGCGCAGCTGCTGCGCATGCAGGGCTGCTACGTCTCGGACACGGAACTCGCCGCCATCGTCTCCTTCTGGCGCGCCCAGAACCCGGGGCAGCCTGGGAGGCCCGGCGCATCGCGCGGCGCCGTCACCGCCGGGGAGCCGCTGGTGCAGAAGGCGCTGTGGGCGGGAGCGGTGGACGCCGCATCCGCGGTGGACGCCGCATCCGCGGTGGACGCCGCTTCCGCGGTGGACGCCGCTTCCGCTTTGGACGCCGCATCGCTGGACGAGGACGACGCGGATGACGATCCGCTGCTGGACGATGCCGCGGCGCTGGTCAGCGCGGAGGGGCGGGCGTCCGTCTCGTTCCTGCAGCGGCGGCTGCGCATCGGCTACTCCCGCGCTGCCCGCCTCCTGGACACCCTAGAGGAGCGCGGCGTCGTGGGGCCCGCCGAGGGCTCCCGGCCGCGAGAGGTGGTGGTATCGGCGCCACCGCAAGATGGCGATGGAGACTATGCCGACGATTCGGCCTAGGTAGTCCGCACCATCTCCCGAGGTCCCGTGCCGTGCTCTCATCCAGCGGGCATTGTGCGCGAGGACGTCCGGGAGACGGTGCGGCACAGATCTTGTTGTTGGAGGCTGATTGGTGTGCTAACCGATACCGATATTCACGAACTGATCGCCATCGTTGGGGCGGAGAACGTTTCCACGCGAGGGCCCGATCTTGAGGCCCACTCGGTGGACGAGTCGTGCATCGACCCCCACCTGCCCGAGGTCGTCGTGTGGCCGTCGAGCACCGAGGAGGTGGCGGCCATCCTGCGCTATGCCAACGCGCGACGCATCCCCGTATCGCCTTGGAGCGGTGGCTCCAGCCTGGAGGGGAACCCCGTGCCGGTGCAGGGTGGCATCCTGCTGGCGATGTACCGCATGAACCGGGTCCTGGAGGTGCGCGAGGACGACCTCCAGGTCGTGGTGCAGCCGGGCATCATCTATGACGACCTCAACAAGGAGCTACGCCACCTGGGGATGTTCTTCCCGCCGGCCCCCGGCAGCGCAGACGTGGCCACTATCGGCGGCATGGTGGCCAACAACTCGAGCGGGATGCGCGCCGTCAAGTATGGCGTCACGCAGGATTACGTGCTCAAGGTCACGCTGGTCCTCGCCGACGGCCGCGTCGTCGCCCTGGGCCACAACGCGAAAAAGTCCACCAGCGGCTATGACCTCGTGGGGCTGATCGTGGGCTCGGAGGGCACCCTCGGGGTGGTCACCGAGATCACCCTGCGCCTGCTGGGCCTGCCGGAGCAGGTGGGCGTCGCCGTGGCGGTGTTCGACGAGCTGGGCCAAGCCGCCGACGCCATCTATGAGTGCGTGCGCTTTGGCCTGGACGTCTCGGCCATCGAACTCCTCGACGCCGCCACCGTGCACGTCACCAACGTGCAGCAGGGGCTGTCGCTGCGCGTCACTCCCACCCTATTCGCCGAGTTCCATGGAAGCCCAACGGTCGTCGAGGAGGGGCTCGAGTTTCTCCGCGAGGTATGCGAGGACCACGGCTGCGCGGATTTCCAGGTGGCCACGAACCCCGAGGAGCGCGAGCGCCTCTGGACGGCCCGCGCCGAGGCCCACGACTCGATGAAGCTGTCGCACCCCGGCTGCGCCATGATCTCGGGCGACGTATGCGTGCCCATCTCCCAGTTCGGCAAGATGATCGCCTTTGCCGCCGGCGCGTCGGAGCGCTTTGGCCTGCAGATCTATGCCTTTGGCCACGCCGGCGACGGCAACCTCCACACAGAGATCATCGTGCATCGCGAGGACGCCGACGAGATGGAGCGGGGCACGCGCGCCGGCCAAGAGATCGTCAACTATGCGCTGGGGCTGGGAGGCACCATCGCCGGCGAACATGGGGTAGGCTACCTGAAGCGCCAGTTCATGCGCCAGGAGCATGGCGCCGCGGTGGAACTCATGCGCGGCATCAAGGCACTGTTCGACCCCAACGGCATCATGAACCCGGGCAAGGTCCTGCCCGAGGGTACTCGGGTGCCGCCCGAGGGTACTCGGGTCCTGCCCGAGGGTACTCCGGCGTTGCCCTCTGAGGAGTGAGGCGAGTCTAGCTGTGGCCCAAAGACCGCATCCAACGGATACGCTCCAGCCGATGGCGTTGCTGCGCGCCGGCGCCGCCGCGCTGGGCCTTACCCTGGGGCCGAGCCATCTCGCCGCCTTTGAGACCTACTACCGCGAACTCACGGCGTGGAATCAGCGCTTCAACCTCACGGCCATCACGGGCTTTGAGGAGGTGCAGCGCCGGCACTTTCTCGACTCGCTGAGCTGCCTGCTCGCCCTGCCGGTCGGCGGCTCCGATCGTCTCCACGATGTGGTCCCTATTCAAGTAGGCCGCACTTCTTTACGGCTGGCCGACGTCGGCAGCGGCGCCGGCTTTCCCGGCATCCCCCTGAAGATCATGCTGCCCGATGCCCGCGTCACCCTCATCGAGGCCACCGCCAAAAAGGCGACGTTCCTGCGCCACATGGTGCGGCTGCTGGGCCTAGAGGAGGTCGAGGTGCTGGCCGCGCGCGCCGAGGACGTGGGGCGCATGCCGGAGCATCGCGAGCAGTACGACCTCGTCGTGGCGCGCGCCGTGGCGCCCCTCTGCGTCCTGGTGGAGTACTGCCTGCCGTTATGTCGCGTCAAGGGCCGCGTCATCGCGCAGAAGGGGAGTGAGGGTGTCGAGGAGGCCGAAGCTGCCCGGCCCGCCATCGCACTCGTCGGCGGCAGCCTGGTGGGCGTCAAGCCGGTGGAACTCGAGGAGCTGCCGCCAGGCCGCACCTTGGTGGCCATTGATAAGGTGGCCAAGACACCGGACGAGTACCCGCGTCGGCCGGGGATCCCGTCGAAACGGCCATTATGCTAGATAGGGAACGAAAACAAACCGCAAGGAACGTCGAGGGCACGGAGGGCTCGGATCATCCGGTCGATGCTCACGCCCTCGCGCTGAGAGACCTGCTCGCGCGGCACTAGGGCGCGTACGCCTGTGCGCGCCGCTTGCCGGCACGCCCCTCGTGAACGCCGACGCCGCCTTCCCAGCCCCCCAGGAGGCCCGGACGCATGTCCTACCGTGAGCGCCTGCCCGAGTACGTCCGCATTCTGAACGCGTACGGCCCCTATGAGGGGGATGGCGATGCGGCGCCTTTTGTGTACGAGCACGGCGGAGGGCTGCAGGACCTCCGAGAGGCGTATCGCCTCGATGCCGTGGCGGGCGATGGCGACGAGATCGCCAGGCTAGCGAATGTAGCGCGTTGGGTGAGCGATTCGATCCCCTACGACGGAAATTCCGTGCCCCCTGAGGAAAAGAGTGCCCTCGCCATCCTGGCAGCCGCCCGCGCCCACGGCACCGGCGCCAACTGCTGGCTGCTGGCGGTGGTGGTGTGTGAGGCCTACCTTGCCCTGGGGTATCCCGCGCGCTATGTCCGGTGCCTGCCCTACGATTGCCGCGACCCCGACTGCCACGTCGTCAGCCTGGTGCGCGCCGCCACGCTCGACAAGTGGGTCATGTTCGACCCCTCCTTCAATGCCTGGGTCCACGATGGGACCGGCGCCATCCTCTCGCTGGAAGAGATGCGGGAGCGCTTGGCCACGGGGAAGGGTCTCGCCGTGAGCGATGGGCTAAGGGGGATGGAGCCGGAGGAATACCTCGCCTACATGGCCAAGAACCTGGTCCACTTGGAGAGCCCGGTCACCAACGGCATGGGCAGCGACGACCGCGAGAGCGCTCGCTACGTCCGCCTGGCGCCATGTGGGTTCGATGCGCGCGCTTGGTCGCAAAGGGGGCTCGACGGGCGGGGCGCGTGGGTAGCGCGGATGAGGGACGAGCACCCCGAAGATGAGGAGCGGTACCGGGCGATCGAGGGCTTTATCGCGGCTGCCCGCGACACGGCGCTGCACCGGACAATCTATACGCGCGATGCCCGGAGCTTCTGGGGTCCGCCTGGCACAGGCCAGAGTGCGACCTGAGGTTGCCCCCCGGCCGCACCCTGGTGGCCATCGACAAGGTGGCCAAGACACCGGACGAGTGCCCGCGCAGGCCTGGGATACCGTCGAAGCGCCCCTCTGCTGGACGCGCCGACGCCTACGTGGGCAAAACGACGGCGAGCACCATCCCCGCGTCGCCGGTGGACTCGACCTCGATGGAGCCCTCATGCTCCGTGATGATGCGCCGGCAGATGTATAGCCCCAATCCCAGCCCCTCCTGCTTGGTGGTGCTAAAGGGGTCGAACAGGTGAGGCACGAGGTCCGTCGGGATGCCGTCACCTGTGTCGGCCAGTCGAATGCGCACACCACCCGCCACGCTTTCCGTGGAGATGTGCAGCTTTCCGCCGTTCGGCATAGCATCCAGTGCGTTGAGCGCCAGGTTCAGAAACACCTGCTGCACGGCATCGACGACCAGGTTTAGCGACGGTAGCCCTTCGGCGAGGTGCATCTCGATCGTGACGTTCTGATCGCGCGCCCGCCGCGCCAGCAACATTGTCGCGTGTTCCAGCAGGGCGTTCACCTCGACGCTGGTACGTTCGCGCAGGTCGGTATGCCGGTTCATGTCGCGCAAACGTGTGAGGAGCCCGTCGGCGCGCACGAGTTCGCGGCATACCACCTCCAGATAGCGGGCGAAATCCTCGCCGTCGGCGGCGGCCTCACGCGCCAACTGAACACAGCCGATAGCGGCCTGCAGCGGGTTCTTGATCTCGTGCACCAGGGATGCGGCCAAGCGCCCCGTGGCGCCGAGCTTTTCCGCCTGGATGAGCGCCTGCTGGGCAAGGCGCGCCTCGGTGATGTCGCCCACCATCCAGACATAGTACGCCGCCATCGTCTCGGCGGCATCGGCCGCACCCGCCCGCCCGCAGAGAATGGGTGCGCAGGCTGACAGCCCCTTGATGGTGGAGACAGCAACCTCCAGCGTCCCGGCGCTCCCATTGTCCCGCACAAAGGTGCACTCGAACCGGCGGGGTTGCTCCGATGGGGTGTCGATCCCCTCGGGCAGGGCGACGAGGTCCGCCATGGCGGCGCCGCGCAGCGCCTGGTCGTCGCGGCCCAGCAGCGTCTGCAGCGCCGGATTGGTCATCAGGATGCCGCCATGCGCGTCGGTCAGGGCGATACCGATGGCCGATCCCTCGAACACCGCGCGAAAGAAGGCTTCGCTCGCCCGCAACTCGGCGGTGCGTTGGCGGACTGCATCCTCGAGGGCGACGGCATGCCGCTGTACCGCCTCGTGCAGGCGCGCTCGCTCCAACCCGATGACCGCGAGATTGGCCAGCGCCTGCAGCGCCTGCACGGCCTCCTGATCGAACTGGCCGGGCGCATGGCCATATGCCACGAGGACGCCCAGCACATCGGCGTCACGTATGAGCGGCAGCGCCACCATGGAGGCCAAGCCTCGCGCCAGGGCATCGCTCCGCCAGACGGAAGCGCAGGCGGTATCGTTGGAGAGGTCGTTCACCAGCACCACGGCGCACGTCCGCAGGGCGCGGGAGATAGGATCATCGTCCGGATGGAGTGTACCCGCCCTGCTCCCCGTCGTAGGCAGGGGGAACTCTGCCGCACGATCCGCCATCGGGCCGGCCATGGCGTGGGGCACCAACTCTTCCACCCCCCCGGTTTGGCTCGCGGCCGGCAGAAGCAGCCCTACCCAGGCGAGACGCAGCCCGAGGCGGTCGGCGACCAGGCGGCAGACTTGGTCGAGCATCGCCTGCGTGTCCAGGGTGGCATGGAGGGCCCGCGTGGCCTCATAGAGCGCCGCGAGGTCATCCATACGCTTGCGCAGGGCACGCTCAGCCCGCACACGCGCGCGGCGCACCTGCGCCTCCTTCATCTCGCGCTCGATCGCGGGCCCCAGGCGGGCGAGCCTACCTTTCATCAGGTAGTCATGGCAGCCCGCCTTCATCGCCTCGACCGCCACATCCTCACCCATCACCCCGGAGATGAGGATGAACGGGATGTCGAGCCCCTTCTCCTGCACCAGCCGCAGCGCATCGAGCCCGGTAAAGCCGTAGAGGCGATAATCCGAGATGATCACGTCCCACGCGGCGGAATCGAGGGCTACACCGAGCGCATCGAGGGTCTCGACCCTTTGATCGGCGAAGGCATAGCCGGCGTGACGCAACTCCCTCAGAATGAGGAGGGCATCATCCTCGCTGTCCTCAACGATCAGGATACGGATGGGCATCTTGACGGGATTGGCCCGTCGGATGGGGGAGGCTGTCCGCCTCATATCCGTTCGTCTCCTCGGCGGCGGCTCTCCGGCAACAGCCCGGAGCCGACCGGCGTGATGGGCGCGCTTGTTGGCGCGCGCGTTTTCCCGCACATGAGCGCGTCAGGGCGAGCTAGAGAGTAAAGTAGAACGTTGCGCCTTCACCTACCACGCCCTGGGCCCAGATGCGTCCCCCGTGCCGCTGGATGATCCGCTGCACAGTCGTCAGGCCGATACCCGTGCCCTCGAACTCGGCGCTCGGGTGCAGCCGCCCGAAAGCCTGAAAGAGCTGATCGGCGCAGGAGCTATCAAAACCTGCGCCGTTATCGCGCACAAAGAACGTCCGCACGCCCTCGCTCACCTCGGCGCCGAACGCGATGCGCGCCACGGGCTTGTGGCGCGTGTACTTGACCGCATTACCCAGCAGGTTCTCCACCGCAATCCCAAGGAGCGCGGCGTCCCCTTTCACGTGGAGCCCCTCCTGAATGGCGAACTCGATCTGCCGGTCGGGCTGCTGCTCGCTCAGTGTGCGCGCTATCGAGCGCGCGAGAACGCTCAGATTCAGGCACTCCTTATGCTGGTCCGCACGGGAGATACGAGAGAGTTTCAGTATCTCATCGATGAGCTGCCCCATGCGCCCCGTTGCCGCGTGAACGCGCCGGAGATAGTCCTTTCCCGTTTCGTCGAGCCTGTCCGCATAGTCCTCGAGCAGGGCCTGGCTAAAGCCGCGAATGCTGCGCAGCGGCGCGTGTAGGTCGTGCGAAACCGAGTAGGCAAAGGCATCGAGTTCTCGGTTCGCGGCGGCGAGTTCTGTCGACGCGACCGTCAACTCCTGCACCGTACGCATCAGCTCGCGGTTCTGCCGGGAGAGTTCCTCCAGGGGGCTACGCGCGGGAGCCTGGGCGATGCGTGCGGCGACCTCCTCGCGCTGCGCGGGAGAGAACCGTCTGCCGGCAGGGAGCCACTTGCCCAGGCGCACCACCGTGCCGCTGACCGCCGTAGATTCGACGTCCAGCACGTCCATCAGCCTTCCCGCGCCCGCCAATCCCAGTCCGTAACCGGTGTTGGACGTGAACCGTCCGG
>ERZ747221.794-NODE-794-length-34766-cov-5.794085_pt1 | contig 34766 bp, 28 predicted proteins | sample MGYA00374949_ERZ747221 | MGnify/ENA primary metagenome ERZ747221 (study PRJEB28779, sample SAMN05720172) | bioreactor metagenome | isolation source: Anaerobic biogas reactor | place: USA:Washington, USA | collected 2015-08-08 ... | reverse complement strand
GAGATGCCGATCCGGCGCTCATCCTCCTCCATGAACACCTCCTTGAGGTGGCAGTGGTAGTGGATGAGCTCGTAGCGCCCGGGCTCGTATGAGACGTCCTGCGGCGATATGGTCAAGCTCTGGTCCAGGTCATGAGCGAAGTGGTAGACCTCCTCCAGGGCCGCCGCCGGGTCCTGCTCGAAGAGGGATCGCCAGGTGCTCCCGCCCTCGTACTCCAGGTCCCACCAGGCCTTTTCCAGGATGTCGAGGACCTCATCCTCGCCGAACTCGTCGGCGAGGGCGCGGGCCATCCGGATGTAATTGCGAGCCCACTGCTTCTTGGTGTCGCGGTACTTCCACGCCAGCTTCTGTTTCTCGTACTCGTCCTTCTGCGTTTCCAGGTCGAGGTCGCGCCAGGGCGTGACTTCCACGTTCGCCTCCTGTGACCGGCACGATGGGCGGCCAGGGCGGCCGGCGCCGGCGTCGCGCCGCCTTGACTGAGACCTAAGCGTAACGCCACCGGTCACTTACGGCAACGCCAACCCCGGGGTGCCGGCGCCAGCCCGGGGCCCGCGGGGTCGCCGCCGGCCAAATGGCTCTCGCCGCAGGCTTCACCCGAAGCCGAAGATGCGCCGAGCGTTCTCGTACATGACGAGCCGCATCTCCTGAGGGCCGAACCCGGCATCCAGATACAGACCCACCTGGCCGCCTACGCTCAGGAGGGTCTGGTCGGTGCCGAACAACAGGCGCTCGGGGCCGAGTATCTGCAGACAGTCGCGCATGTCGTGGTGGCTGGGCCGGCTGGTGCAGAACTCGACGTAGATGTTCGGCATGTCGGCGACGACGCGGGCCCAGTGGGCGTCCATGCTGTGGGCATGGATGATGGCCAGGTCGGGGTTCTCTCGGGCCAGGTCCCTTTCGGCGTAGGCGTCACCGCGCCCCTTGAACAGCACAGGCCTACCCCGCTTGGCCACTTCCGCCACTAACCGCCGGGTCTCGAGGCTGGCGGTGGGGTGGTTGGTGTGGCTGAGCTCGATCTCGGCGCCGGCGAAGTTGGGCAGCTTGTAGTAGCGGTCCATCTCTTCGCACGACTCCTCGATGCGGTGGGGGCTCACCTCGACGTAGCCGCGCAGGCGGGGGTGCCCGTCGATGGCGCGGGCCACCTCTCGGTTGCCGCCGGCCAGGTCGAACCGCATGCTGTCGTAGGAGGAGAGGACGGTGTACTGGATGCCGAACTTGTCCATGCGCGCGAGCATCTGGCTGGGGTCGTACCCCTCCGGCGGCACCGGGTAACGCCAGTAGCCCAGGTGCGAGTGCACGTCTATGCTCGGACCGGAATAGCGCTTGGGAGCGGAGTCCGTGAGTTGGGGCCGCCCGGAGAGGATGGTTTCCGGCAGGTACAAGAGGCGCATGGCATTGCCGCCGAGAATGGCCGCCTTGTCGGCCTCGCTCAGGTCGGTCTCCAGCACCTCGTTGAGGGCCTTCTGCAGCGGTCGCCAGGGGGTGTCGGAGCCGAAGAGCAGGCGCGAGACGCCCACCTCGGCCACCATAGTCTCGGTAGCGTGCGGCAGGGCGAGTTGGCTGGCTTCGGCATAGAGGTGCGGGTACTCCTGCATTACGCTGATCAGTTCAGCGAGGTTGTGGTAGTTGGCATCGGTCAGGATCACCGGCAGGCCGTACGGCTGGGTGACCTCGGCCACTTCCTGCGCCCGCCCCCAGGAGGAGCCGCCCTCGGTGGTGGAGAAGATGAGCACCGCCCCGGTGCCCCGCAGCCGCTCCAGAACGCGCCGAAAGAGAACGCTGTCCGTATCCCAGGCCTGGATGCCGGCGAAGAAGCGGAACAAGCGCACGCCCGCGGCCAGGCAGCGGTCAAGCTCCTGCTCCCAACCCAGGTAGACGCGCATATCGAGAGTCGCGGCGGGGATGAGGTGCCGGTGGGCCCGGCCCGCTGCCATGGTCTCACTGTTGCCGGCGCCAGGATCGTAATGCACGCCGCGGAGGGAGTAGGTGACGGCCGCCGAGACCGAGTGGACGTCCAGGGAGCGGAGAAGCTCCTCCAGGGAGAGATCGTAGTGGTACTCGCAGCGTGACCCAAAGCTGGTGTTGATGTCTACGACGTACACTTGCTGACCTCCCCTGCTTCAGCTGGGCGTTGCCGTCCAGCCCATGATCAGCCCTCCACGACGAAACGGGCAATGCCCGGCATGGAGTACCCCCTGGCCGGGAATGCGGTAAGGGGGGCGCTCCTGTCAAGAGGCGCCCCTCGCGGGCAGGGCAATGCGCTCGGCTGGCCGGCAGTGGGCGGCCGGATTCGCTCGGGGCCACAGCGCCGCTCTAGGGGTAGATCCCCCGGAGCCTGGTGGCGTCGTGCACCCGCTGCACGGCGTACATGACGGCGGCCGTGCGCAGGCTGACCTTCTTCTCGTCCGCCACCGCCGTCACGGCATCGTAGGCTTCAGAGATGAGGTCCACTAGGCGGGCGTCAATCTCCGCCGCCTTCCAGAACAGACGCTGGATGTCCTGCACCCACTCGAAGTAGGAGACAATCACGCCGCCGCTGTTGGCGAGGATGTCGGGAACCACCACGATCCCGCGCTCCTCGAAGACCTGATCGGCCGCCGGAGTGGTCGGTCCGTTGGCACCCTCCACCACCAGCCGCGCCTGGATGCGGCGGGCCTCCACGCTCCGGATGGATAGCTCCAGCGCCGAGGGCACCAGCACCTCACAGGGCAGGGCGAGGAAGTCATCGCGCGGCACCGCCTCAGACTCCGGGAACCCGGCCACACTCCCGGTACGGCACTTGTGCTCCAGCAGCGCACGTGGGTCCAGTCCGCCGTCGTTGTGGATAGCGCCGCGCTGATCGCTGATGCCGACGATGCGGCAGCCGTCCTGGTGGAGCAGCTGCGCCGCCCAGGTGCCCACGTTGCCGTACCCCTGCACGACCACGCGGGCGCCGCGGACGGGAATGCCCAGGCGCTCCAGGGTGCGGAGGGTGCAGTAATGCACGCTGCGGCCGGTGGCGCTGGCCCGGCCGACGGAGCCGCCTACCAGCTCCGGCTTGCCCGTCACCACCGCCGGCACCGTATAGCCCTGGTGCATGGAGATGGTGTCCATGATCCAGGCCATGATCTGCGGATTGGTGTTGACGTCGGGCGCGGGGATGTCGGAGTCGGAGCCGATGAGGACACTTATCTCGGTGGCGTAGCGGCGGGTGAGGCGCTCCAGTTCCTTCATGGACAGCTGTCGCGGGTCCACCACGACACCGCCCTTGGCACCACCGTAGGGGATGTTGGTGACGGCGCACTTCCAGGTCATCCACATGGCCAGGGCGCGGATCTCATCGAGGTTGACGTCGGGGTGGAAGCGTATGCCTCCCTTCGTCGGTCCGCGCACGGCGGAGTGGTGCACGCGGTAGCCGGTGAACATCCTGACCTTGCCGCTGTCCAGCTCCACCGGGAAGTGGACGGTCAGCTCCCGCTTGCACTGGCGCAGCATCTCCACCACGCCCTCGTCCAGGTCAAGGTGGCGACAGGCCTCGTCATACTGCAGGAGGGCCAGCTCGTAGGCGCTTACGTGATCGCGGTCAACACCATGGTCCGGCATCCATCGCCTCCAGGGTAGATGATGTTGGCGGAGGATATGGTCGCAGGACCATCGAGGAGGACAGCGAACGCAGGTCCAGGCAGCGCTGCCGAGGTAGTGTCGCCGGGGATACTAACGGGCTGGGACGCCTGGCCTCCCTCCCCACCAGCGGCGATTATAGCAGGCTCGCTCGGCTGTGCATACCGGTGGCGCTAGCGATCTGCCGACCGGCTCAGGGCGAGGCGGGCCACGGCAAAGACCACCAGCGCCACCAGGATGAGCAGGGCCGATACCGCCCCCGCCGCCGCCACGCCGAAAGCCTCGAAGAACTCATAGACCAGCACCGGCAGTACCTTGGGGTGGTAGGCGAGGATGACCACGGCGCCGAACTCGCTTATGCCGCGCGCCCACATCATCAGCGCTCCCGAGGCCACCCCGCGCCAGGCGGCCGGCAACGTGACCAGGAAGAACACCTGCCAGGGGCCGGCCCCGTCGGTGAGGGCGGCCTGTTCCGTCTCGTTCTCTACCAGGGCGAAGGCATCGCGGCCGGCGGTGACCAGGAATGGCACGCCGACGAAGAGCATGGCCAGGGTGATGCCGGCAACGTTGTCGGTGAAGCGGAGCCCCACGCGCGACAGCGGCTCGCCCAGCAGCCCCTGCCGCCCGAAGACCATCAGCAGTGCCACCCCGGCGGCAGTGTGCGGCACCACCACCGGCAGCCCGATCAGCCCCTCCACCAGGCTTCGCCCCCGGAAGCGCCGCCGCGCCAGCAGATGCGCCAGAGGCACGCCGACGGACAGGCCGATGACGGTGGCCAACGCCGAGGCGAGGAAGGTCAGGGTGAGGGAACGGCGCACCTCTGCCGCGCCAAGCACCTGCCCGAGGAGTTCCGGCGGCGTCCCCACGACGGTGAAGGCCAGCGGCACCGCCAGGAATGCTATCAGTAACGCGCCCGCCACCGCGAAGTAGAGGTCTCGGCCGGTGACGGGGCGCCGTTTCATGGGCCGGGCGCTACCACCGCCTGCAGGCTGGCGGGCAGGGCCTCGTAGCGATCAACCTCGAGCGGGTCGCGCAGCGGGTGGTAGTTGGCGGCCATGATAGCGCGCCCTTCGTCGCCGAGCAGAAACGCGATGAACTGCACCGCCGCCTCCGGGTGGGGAGCGTTGCTGGGGATAGTGACGCCGTAGGCGATCGGCTCGCCGGTGAACTCTGGCCTCACTGAGGTGAAGCGTTGGAAGTCCAGGTGCACACGCACGGCGCTGTAGTCCTCCGCCAGCGCCTCCTCGCCCAGGTTCACGCCCGCGGGCAACTCCACCATCTTGAACCCCTGCTGCCGGATCACCGACTCGTAGAGGAAAGCATAGTCCACGTCGCCGGACTCGACCAGTGACGCCAGGTGGATGCTGGAGCCGCGCAGCATGATGCGGGAGTCGGCCTTGGTGGCCAACAGCTCGGGCACGCTGATCAGGGTTTCTCCATCGTCCCAGAACCAGGTGATGGGCGTCTCGAACTGGCCTCGGAGCACGGAGTCGAAGATGCCGCGCACGCCGTAGACGGTCTCCGCCAGCTTGAGGGCCATGAGGGAGCGGTAGCCGGACGGGTCGAAGCGCGGGTCGGACAGGCCCAGGCGCACGCCGTCCCGGGCGATGACCTCGTACCAGTTGTCGGCGTTGATCTCGTCGTGAAAGGCGCTGCGATCGGTGTAGGCGAGGGCGAGCCGGTTGCCGGCGAAGCGAATGGTCCAGTCGGCGTAGGGCTCGTTGCTGTCGGGGTTGATGGTGGAGTAGAGCAGCATGGGCATGAGAGCGTGATCGGCGCTGGCGACGACGTCAATCTCTTGCCTGATGTCGGTGACGTAGCGGATAACCTGGATGCTGCCGTGGTACTCCAGGCGCACGTCAATCTCTGGGTGCGCCGCCTCGAAGGCCGTCTCCAGTTGGCCGAAGGGGATGATGAGGCTGCCGGCGGCGAAGACCACCAGCGGAGTACGGCCGGGCGGCGTGGGCGTGCAGCCTACGAGCAGCGGGGCCAACACCACGACGAGGACCAACAGGCAGCGGGCAGACGCTCTCACGGCAACCTTCCTTCACTAACTAACCCAGAAATCCGACGACCTCCGCTGCTCTGCAGCCCGGCAGAGGTCGAAGGCGCCCCTTCCCGGTTGGGGAGAGGCGCCCACATTGTGACCAACGACAGGAAAGGGCGCTCCCGCCCTACTGCAGCTCGAGCGCCGCCACGTCCTTCACCCAGGCCTTGCTGTCCTGGTCGGGCATGACCATGCGTAGCAGGCCTTCGTCCACCGCCACCAGGCAGTCGCTGCAGGCGGCGACCGCCTCCATAGGCACGGATGCCTGGAACCCGTCGGCCGCGGTGATCACCAGATTGGCGGCGTCAGCCTGGGGCTCGACCAGGGCGAGAAGATCGTTGAGGCGGTAGCCGGTCCAGTCCTGCGCGGCGTCGGCCTTGGGATGCTGCGCCGACACCGTCGCCGCCGGAAGGGCAGCCAGGTCCTCAGGGCTGAGCGCGAGCGGGTTGGCCACCAGGCCCTTGATCTCCAGGCCCGCGGTTGGGGCCGCCGTGACGGCCGCTTCCCCGGGCTCCTCTGCCGGCGGCTCCGCCGCTGCCGGTCCGGTCAGTTCCAGCGTCGCCACGTCCTTGACCCAGGACGGGCTCTCCTGCCCGGGCATGACCATACGCAGCAGGCCTTCCTCGACCGCCACCAGGCAGTCGGCGCAGGCGGCCACGCCGGCGAGCGGCAACTGCGCCTGGTAGCCGTCGCTGGCGATGACTACGAGCGTGTCCGCCTCCGGGAGCGGCCCGGCCAGACCGAGCAGGTCGCTGAGCCGGTAGCCGGTCCAGTCCTGCGGAGCGTCGGCCTTGGGGTGCTGCGCCGAGATCAGGACACCGGGGATGGCGGCCAGGTCCTCGGCGGAGAGGTCCAGCTGGTTGGCGACCAGGCCGGTGATCTGAAGGCCCACCGTGGGCGTCACGGTGACTGCCTCAGCCGCCGGCTCTTCCTCGGTCGCTTCTTCCGCTGCCGCGCCACGCACGTCGAGGGCGATCACGTCCTTGACCCAAGCGCCGCCGCCGAAGTCGGGCATGATGGTGCGCAGCTTGCCCGTCTCATCGAAGCCGATGAGACAGTCGCCGCAATCCAGCACCTGCGCCAGGTCCACTTCCGACTCGTAACCGTCGTAGGCGACCAGCGCCAGGATGGAGGCGTCCGCGGCGGGTTCCGCTTGGCCCAGCAGGTCGACAAGGCGCACGCCGGTGAAGTCCTGGGGCGCGTCGGCCTTGGGCGCCTGGGCAGAGACGGTGACCATTTCCATCCGGCTGAGGGCGTCCTTGCTCAGGCCGAACTCCACACTGACCAGGCCGGTGATGTTGAGGTCCGCCGGGGCGGCTGCCACCGGGACGGATTCGGGCACGTGGAGGCGGATGGTGGCGATGTTGCCCACCATCTCGCTCTTGTCCAGGCCCTCGCCCACCAGCCGCAGCGGGAAGTACTTCTCCGGCAGCGGCTCGCCGTTGACCAGGTAGGCCACCAGAAGCTCGTCGTTGCGGGTCACGCGTTCGCTGTGGAGCACCACGCTGTAGCCGTCGGCGGCGATGACTTCGATCTCGTAGCCGATCTTGGCCAGCTCGTCGCTGAAGGCCGGGCCCTCGTGCTTGATCTCGTCGTCGGCCCAGCCGGCCAAGCGCCAAAGCGGGACGCCGCTCCACTCCTGGCCGCCCTCATCCACCCAGGAGGCGCCGTGGCAGCCGGGAGCTGCGCCCGACTCGAAGGTGCCGCGGTCCATCACGGCGCTGATGCCGCCCTCCATGTTGAGGGTCCAGTCCTGGGCCATATCCTTGACGATGAGCCGGCGCACCCACTTCACCGCCCAGTGGCCGTCCACCACCTGATCGCCCTCGGGGCTGAGGACCATCATGCGCAGGGGGCCGGAGTCGTCGCTGATGGGCTGTCCCTCGTCCTCGTAGACCACCGCCAGGGTGACCGATCCCTCGGGCTTTGGCTTCTCATCTCCGGTGATGGGATCGTAGAAGATGAAGTCGGCGTTCATGGCCTGGTTGTAGGAGTAGGTGATGGTGTATCCGTCCTTGGCCTCCGCCATCACACCGGCGGACTCGTCGAAGCCGGGCACCAGTCCCAGCAAAGTGGAGACGGCCACGCCCTTGAACTCGCGCGGCAGAGTGATCTCGCCGGTGCTGCTCTTGATGCCCGCCATGCCCGTTACGGCGGGAAGCGCTTTCAGCTCCTCCGCGGTGAGAGAGACGACCGAGTCAGTCCCGCTGATCTCGAACACCGTCTCTGCTTCTGCCGCTGGCGCAGCCGCCGGTGCCACCGGGGTGATGGCGGCGCAGCCGGCGACCGAGAGAAGCAGTACTAGCACAAGAGCCGTCAGGGCGAATCGTCTCATGGTAACCTCCAACACGGAGTATCATGCAATGGCGCCTCTACGCTGGCGCGAGGGTGAGTATAAGGTAGCGCTTAGGGGAGGGTCAAAGGAGGGCGGTGGCCATCACGTCCCATCGTTCAGGCGCGCGACCACCTCGAGCTAGGGCTCCAGCCGGAGATGAGCCAGCTCCAGCCGGACCGGCTCCCCGGCGGCCAGGCTGCCGAAGCGCACCCGGCCGTCGGGCGGAAAGGCGGCGTACTGGTTGTCCACCCACAGCACCAGGCCCAGCGGGCCTCGCGGCGAGACATCCGTCTCGAATACGGTCTCACCATCCACGCCAAAGGCGACCCGCTCCGGCTCCCACTCCAGGTCGTAGCCGTGCCAGCCGGTCGGGTCGAGGTCCAGACGCTGGGCGTCCTCGGCGACGAACCGGCGCGCGAGGCGACGCAGCAACCTCGCCGCCGGGCGCACGAGCAGGGCGGGAGCCAGCGGCGCCGCCAGTAGCAGCAGGGGCAGGGGCACCGGCAGAGAGCGGAAGGTGGCGGCCAGCAGTCCCTGGGCGGGCTGATCGTCGCGGAAGGCCAGGTGATTGGGGGGCGAGGCGTAGAAGAACCAGGCCGCCTGCGGCAGCGACGGCCACCGCCGCCCCGACCCGCGCACGGTCAGGGTGGAGCCGAAGGGGTCGTTCCAGAAGCCGAAGCCCCAGGTCCCGGGGGCGGCCGGGTCTGAGACCTGCGCCCGCACCTGCAGGCGGGTGGGGGGATGGTGGGGGAAGTCGGCCCGTGATGGCCGGTGGGCATAGTCGTCCAGCTGCGCCAGCCGGTAGCTGGTGGCCGGACCAGCGGGCACCGACAACTCCCAGCGCCGCTCGGTCGGCGAAAGGACCCGACCGCCGCCGGACGCGTAGGCGTGCAGCTCACTCGGCATGTTGCTTCTCCAGCACCAGCACCGGTACCTGCACTGGGCCGTCGCGGTGGGGCTGCACGGTCAGTACCAGCCCGGCGTCTCGCGCGCGTTCTCTCAGGAACTCCTGCGCCCTGACCGTGCTTCCCGCCGGGGCGAACCAGGGCAGCAGAGCCAGCCAGCGGTTGTCCGTCTCCACCAGCAGCCCGGCGATCACCAGGCGCGGCCCTGATCCCGCCGCCGGTGGTGCCAATACTCGCGCCGCCTCCGCCAGCACCTCCGGCCTCGCGATGTAGTCGCTGGGGAAGGTGGCGACGACGGTGTCGAAGGCGCCGGTGGCGAAGGGCAGTGCGCGGGCGTCCGCCGCCAGAAGCGAGGCGGCCGAACCAGCGCGCCGCAGCCGCCGGTGTGCCACCCGACGCATCTCCGGCGACGGCTCCACGCCCACCGTTCGCCACCCGCGCCGGGCCGTCTCCGTCAACAAGGCCCCAGTGCCGCAGCCCAACTCGAGGACGCGCTCTCCCCAGACGTGGTCCAGGGCCAAGGAGCGCCAGCGGTGCCAGCGGCCCAGGCTCACCAGCCAACTGACGGCGTCGTAGGCCCAGGCGAACTCGTGGTAGAGGCGCTCGGTGGCCCAGAGGTAGAGCCGCGCCCACCACGGCAGCGCCGGCTTACTCGGGCACACCCCGCTAGCGACCCGCGGACACGCCGGTCAAGGCCGGACTCCGGCGTTCGGCCCCGGCAGACCGGTGGTGCCGACGCCCGCCGACCACTCCCGCACCCAGCGCTCCTCGATGTCCGACCGCCACTCCTCGGCCCGCCCCTGCATCTCCGCCGCCAGGCCGGGCCGCTCGCCGGCGAGGTTGTGCCGTTCGCCCGGGTCGGCCTCCAGGTCGGAGAGGAAGAGCGGATCGGCGGGCGGGTCTCCCTCCAGGAGCTGTCCGCTGAGCACCAGCTTGTAGCGGCCGCGGCGCATGGCCGTCTGCCCGTTCATCTCCCAGAAGAGATCGCGCTCGGGCAGGTCCTCGCCGCGCCAGAGCGTGCCCCCGAGGTCCATCCCGTCTGCCTCGTACCGGCCCGGATCGCCGCCGGCCGCGCGGAGAAGGGTGGGGAACAGGTCCATGCTGGCCGCCGGTCCGTGCGCGACGCGGCCGCCGGGGATGCGGGCGGGCCAGCTGATGAGGGCGGGGACGCGTATGCCGCCCTCGAAGAGGCTGAACTTGTGCCCCTTCAGACTGCCGGCGCTGCCACCGTAGTAGGGATCGGGATTGCCGTCGAGCCAGTTGCGGCTCTCTCGCGAGGGGCCGTTGTCGGAGGTGAAGAAGATGCAGGTGTCGTCGCGGATGCCCTGCCGCTCCAGCTCCGCCACCACCGCTCCCACTCCGTCGTCCACGGCGCTGATCATGCCCGCCATCACTTGCCGGTCCCAGGGAAGGTGCGCGAACCGATCCAAGTACTGCGGCGGCGCATGCATGGGGTAGTGGGGCGCGTTGTAGGGCAGGTAGAGGAAGAAAGGCCGGTCATCGTGGGCGGCGCGGCGGATGTACTCCACCGCACGCTCGGTGATCATCTCGGTGAGGTAGCGTCCGTCGTGCCAGACTTCGCGGCCGCCATCCCAGAGGTCATGAAGCGGGTTAGTGCCGCCCGCCATCCCCCAGTAGAAGATGTGCGAGTAGTAGTCCACGCAGCCGGCGAGGAAGCCGAACCATTCGTCGAAGCCATGGTCGTGCGGGCGGCTGCCCGGGGCCAGGCCCAGGTGCCACTTGCCGAACATGGCGGTGCGATAGCCCAGGGCGCGCAGGGCGGTGGCCAGGGTGGGGACCTGCGGGGGCAGGCCGCTGGCGGTGCGGTGCCCGGCGAGGATGGCGCGCACGCCGGCGTTCCCCGGGTAGCGCCCGGTGAGAAGAGCGGCGCGAGACGGCGAACACACTGGCGAGTTGGAGTACCAGTTGGTGAAGCGCACGCCGGCAGCGGCGAGTCTGTCCAAGTGCGGGGTGCGGAAGTCGGTCGCGCCCATGCAGGAGAGGTCGCCGTAGCCCTGGTCGTCGGTGAGGATGACGATGAAGTTGGGACGTGCTTGGGCCGCACCCATTGCCGCTCCTTAGCCATCGCGGTGCCCAAGCGCCGGCCTGGTCCGCTGGACGCCTGTGCCGACTCTATAGGCCCGTCTGGCGCGGGGTCAAGCGTTCTGGCTCAGCCGGAGTCCCTGCCATTCAGGCGCTCACCCACTCGGCCGAGGACGACGGCGCGCAGGCGGCGCCACAGACGGCGCGTCCAGGAGCGGGCCTCGGCGAGGCGATAGCGGGCCCGGTAGGAGAAGATCTGCGTTCGGCTGGGGGGACCCGGCGGCAGCCGCGTCCAGCGAACCGCGGCCGCTCCCCAGGTGAGGCCGGCTCCGAAGCCCGCCAACACAAGCAAGTCTCCCTCGCGCACGCGGCCACTCTCGATGGCGCGACAGAGGGCGATGGGGATGGACGACGAGGAGGTGTTGCCGCACCACTCGAGCGTCTCCATCACCTGGGTGGGCTCCAACCCCAAGGCCGTCCGTGCCGACTCGGTGATTCGCCCGTTAGCCTGATGGGGTATGAGTAGAGAGATCTCGCTCACCTCGGCGCCGATGCGACTAAGCACCTCACGTACGGAGCGTTCCAGGGCCTTGACGGCAAAGCGGTAGACCTCGCGGCCCTCCATGCGCAGGAAGTGTTGGCGGGCGCTGAGCGTGTCGGCGCAGGCGGGGAGTCTCGCCCCACCGGCGGGAACGTAGAGAAGTTCGGCGCCCGATCCGTCCGATCCCAGGTACGTGCCGAGGATGCCGCCCGGGTTCTCCGCCGCCTGCAGCACCACCGCACCAGCGCCGTCTCCGAAGAGGACGCAGGTGCCGCGGTCCTCCCAGTCCAGGAAGCGTGTCATGGTCTCGGAGCCGATGACGACAGCCAGACGGGCGTTGCCGGCACGAATGGCCTGCTCGGCCTGGGCCAGGGCGTAGACGAAACCGGTGCAGCCGGCGCTGATGTCATAGGCGGCCGCGTGCCGGGCGCCGATAGCGTCCTGGACCAGGCTGGCGGAAGCGGGGAAGAGGTACTCGGGCGAGATGGTGGCCACCACGATCAGGTCCACGCGCCTGGGGTCCACCGCCGCCACCGCCAGCGCACGCCGTGCCGCCTCGATGGCCATGCTGCCTGTACTCTCGTCCTCGGCCGCTATCCTTCGCTCGCGTATGCCGGTTCGCGAGCGGATCCATTCGTCGCTGGTATCAAGCCGGGATTCCAGTTCGGCGTTAGTGAGTATCTTCTCAGGGAGGTAGCAGCCCCACCCGACGATGTGAGCGGACAATGGCATAGCAATGACTCGTAGCTAGGGTGTGAGGTGCGGTTCTGACACTATGGCAGAACACGCGGCCGCCCCGGAGGTTGCACTTCCGGTGGGCGGCGGGCCCGGTGGCGCTTCGCTTGCCAGGTCCGTCGCCGCTGAGTATGGTGACGCTGTCTGCCGTCTCGGCGGTGCAAAGGTGAGGATGCTATGTCGTGTTTCGAGAAGTTCCACGAGCTGCTCAAGGAGCGGGGCTTCCGCCTGACGCCCCAGCGGGAGGCGATCGTGGAGGCGCTGCATCAAGTGCAGGGCGATACCGTGACCGCCGAGCGCATCCACGAGTTGGTGGGCCAGCTAGAGCCCGGCATCGATCTGGCCACAGTGTACCGCACGCTGGAGATGCTGTCTCAGATCGAGTTCGTCAAGAGCATCGATTCCGGCGGTAAAGTGCGCCTGTGGCAGTTCGTCGGCGCCGAAGACCCCCACCCGCACCTGCTCTGTCGCTCCTGCGGCATGCTCTTCGGGGTGGAGCCGGCCGAGCTGGAGCAACTGTCCGGCCAACTGCGCGAGCTGTACGGCTTCGACATCGATATTGGCCAGCTGACCATCCCCGGTCTCTGTCCCGCGTGTCGCCAGGGCAGATAGCCGGGACGGCACCCAGCCCCACCCAGCGCCACAGCGCCCGGCCCATCGAGCCGGGCCGGATCCAACGACAGCCGCGTCCCTTGAGTGGCGGACGCGGCTGTCATGACGAAGCAGACTGCACATAGACACGATGGACACGAAACGCTGACCCAGCCTGCGACTTCAGGGCGGGGGGCCTTCTGGCCTGCACTGGGCAACTGATCGGCGAAGATGAGCAGCCACAAAGACCGGGTGCCAGAGTGTCGATGCGATCCTACAGACTGAGGCGTTCCCTCACAGATGAGGCGTGATCCTCAGTCGGTGCGTGAATTCCGATCGGGTACCGACTAGATCCAGCCACTCGCGGCGGTGGTTACGCGCTTAGTCCACTCACCATCGCGAACGTGGCTCTGAAGAGCCACCTTCTCTTCCGTCGAGAGTTCGAAGCGTCCGAGAGCGGCGGCATCGGCCGTCAACTCGTCTACGCGGAGATCGCCCTTGCTTGCCTTGTACACCAGCTTGCTCAAATCGCTCATGACTTCCACTCCTGGCGTGCTTTAGTGACACCCGGTATTCCCCGCCCCTACTAGCACATGTGCAACCGGCTTGCCGGTGGACTCCCCCCCGGGAGCTTCAGCGGCCAGGTTCTGGCCTTCTGTCCCCCGGCATCCTGCACACGTGGGTAGTATGTTACACATATTCACGTCATAAGTCCAGGGCCAGTATGTATGAATTCGGTTACAGCTCCCCTGGCGCTTTAGTACTATACGGCAGTCGGGACTTCGCCTAGCCGGAAAAGGCGGCACGCACGCGTTCCAGAAGAGTGGCGGCGGTCCTATCAAGGAACTCCGCTCCGGCCGCAGCCGTCGCGTTTCGTGGGTCGAACTCGGCGCGGACGGTATGCCCGGGGGTAGGGTTTCCGGAGAACGTAGGGCCGTCCACCACCGCCCAGTCGGTGTTGCGCAAGGGGTGATCGAGCGCCGGTAGGCGCTCCAGGTCCACCAGCTCCGGGTGCAGGGCGAGCATGGCGGCAGTCTCGAAGATGTCGGCGTGCCCGGCCAGGGTAGCCACGGCTCCCGACTCGTCCGTCACCTCGGGGAAGGGCATCACCAACAGGGCGCGCGCGGGACCGGCGGCGGTGAAGGCAGCGGCCAGCCGCTGCAGAGTGGCGATCTGGTTTTCGGCTCCATGCCCGTTCACGATGACGATCTCGCGGTAGCCGAGTTCCACCAGGCGGGCCAGGGCCTCGCGCACCGCGGTGGAAAACACTTCCTCGGGGTAGTAGAGGCTGGGCACGGCGTTGGCCGGGAAGTCCATCCCCACGATCCACTCATCCCCGCCGAAACCGATGTCGCGCAGCATCTCGGGCCGCCGCTCCCGCTCCGTGCCGCAGAACACAGCGGGATGGACGACGCCACCTATCTCGGCCGCCGCCCGCATGGCCGCCTCGTGGGCCAGCATCATGTCTACCCCCAGGGGCAGGTGCGGCCCGTGCCACTCAATGCTGCCCGTCGGCAGGAACACAAGCGGGCGATGGGCTTGCTCGGCCAGGATCTCATCCGGCCGAAGGTACTCCAGTCTGGTCTCCCGACGGGTCTCGCTCATGATGCGCCTCCCATACTCCGGTTCGAGACGTACGTGGTTCGATGATCACTTGCCCTCGCCCATGAGAGCCAGGGCTTCCGCCAGCGTCGGCTGGGCCGGGGTGCCGCCCGCCGCCCGTGTGGAGAGGGACCCACAGGCGCAACCGAGACGAAGGCTACGTTCCAGGCTCCAATCGTGCAGGTATCCATAGAGGAACCCGGCGTCGAAGGAATCCCCGGCACCGGTGGTGTCCACCACCGTCACCGGGTGGCCCGAGCACGCGGCGCGGGTGGAGCCGGCCGCGCCCAGCGCACCGCGGGCGCCCAGCTTGACGGCGACGACCGGAATGCGCGCCGCGAGTCCTTCTAGTGCCTCCTCCGGCGTAGCGGTCCCGGCGAGCCGGGGAGCCTCCTCCTCATTGGGCAGGAGCACATCCGTCTCAAGGAGGGCCGAACGCACCTGGCCGTTCCAGCGATCGTCCGGATCCCAGCCCGTGTCGAGTGAAGTGGTGCAGCCCTGCCTGCGCGCACGACGCATCAGGGCGGCGGCCCCGGGTAGCAGGCCGGTCTGCAAGAAAACGGTGGTCAGGTGCAGGTGTCGGGCCGCCGCCAGGTCCGCATCGCCGACCATGTCGCCGCGCAACAGGGCGATGGTGCCCAGGTAGGTAAGCATGGCCCGATCGGCAGGCTCGGAGAGGCTGACGGTGATGCCGGTGCGCGGCTCGTCTACCCGGACCACGCGGCTGGTGTCTATCCCGCGCTCTTCCATGCCCCTTAGCATGAAGTCGCCGAAGGCGTCTTTCCCCACTAGGCCCAGGAAGGCCACCCGCAGCCCGAGCCGGGCGGCGCCGCAGGCGAAGATCACCGAGGAAGAGCCGAGCGTCAGGGTGGCATCGTCCAGTAGCCTCTCCCGCCCGAATTCCGGCCGCACGCGCTTGCCGCTCAGAATCAGATCGACGTTGATCTCGCCTGCCACCAGCAGGTCGAAAGGACGCTCACCCGACATGACCACTCCCACCACCGGATGCTCGCAGCCGCCCGGGCGGCCCGGCGAGGCCAGTCTAGGCTGCCGGGCCGGTGGCGGTCAATGGGGCCGGTTGGCGGGGGCTCGCCGCCCTGCGCTATGCTGTCCCGGCCCGTCCAGGGCGGCAGTTCGCGAGGTGGCCCGAGGTTAGTGAAGGACCGAGAGAAGGACCGTTACATTCTGGAGCAGTTCATCCACATTTACTGCCGCGGCAAGCACGGCACCCCCCGGGGCTCGCTGTGCCCGGACTGCGCCGACCTGCTCGCCTATGCCGAAGAGCGGTTGCGGCGCTGCCCGCACGATCCTAAGCCGGCGTGCAAGAACTGTCCCATCCACTGCTACCGCCCCGCCTATCGGGAGCGCATCCGCGAGGTCATGCGCTACTCGGGGAAGCGGCTCATCCTCCAGGGCCGGCTGGACCTGCTCTGGCACTACCTCCGCTAGGCGCGCCCGCCCGGCTTCAGGCGTCCTGCCCGGCCATGTGGCGCAAGACGCGCAAGGTCATGCGTGCGTCAGCCAGAGCGTCATGGCCCTGGAAGGCGCCCAGGCGGCACCGCTCAGCGGCGGCGCTGAGGCTATGCCAGCGGTAGTCGCCGTAGCGGTCGTTCCACTCCCCCACAAAGCGGGCGAAGAGCCGCATCACGCAGTGGGCCGGCGGCGGCAGGAAGCGTACTCGCCAGGTGCTCGCCGTCTGGCGCAGCAGACGCAGGTCGAAGGCGGCGTTGTAGACACAGAGGGACCGGTTCCGCAGTAAGGGCTCCAGCTCCGCCAACACCTCGGCCCCGGTAGGCGCGTCCAGCACATGCACGTCTTGAATGCCGTGCACGCGGGTGGCATCGGGAGGGATGGTTCGCGAGGGGCGCACCAGCGTGTTGAGGACCGTCTCGCCCCACACGTCCACCGCCGCCACCTGGACCACTTCGTCGGTGGGTCCCAGGCCGGTGGTCTCCGTGTCCAGGATGAGCGGGTCCTCCGCCAACCACTCGGCGGCTGTCAGTCCCGCGCCCTCGCTGCTATGGCCGTCTCCGCGAATACGCCTGAAGCTCATTGGCCTCGATCCACTAGATATTGAGAGCGGCGGGGTCGGACCCTACCCTTCCCGGCGGTAGCCGCCCTCGGAGTTAAGTACCTGGCCCACCACCCAGCGACCGTCGTCGCTCACCAGCCACGCGATGAGGCGGGCGGGGTCATCCGGTTGGCCGAAGTCGCCCCCGGGGAACCGGTCCCGCAGCTTCTCCAGCACGTCATCGGGCAGGTAGACGCCCTCGTCAAGGTAGCCCGTGTTCACCGGTCCGGGATTGACGGTGTTGAGGACGATGTTGCGCCCGATCAGCCAGTGTGCCACCGACAGCGTCATCCCGGCCAAGGCGGCCTTGGAAGTCGCGTAGGCGATCTCGTCGCTCATCGGCCCCAGTTGCTGGCCCGATGTCATCCAGATCACCCGGCCCCCGGCGCGGGCGTCGTGCTGGGCGGCGAAGGCCCGCGTGGCCAAGATAGTCGAGCGCGCGTTCACCTGCCAGTGGGCATCCAGCTTCGCGGGCGTCATGTCGGCCAGGGTGCCGTCGCCACCGCTCCGGGCATGGTTGCACACCAGGATGTCGAGGTGGCCCATCTCTGCCCGGGCCGCCTCGATGAGGGCGTCGGCCGCGTCCGCCCCACTCAGGTCGAGTCCCACATCGGCCAACCGCGCCCCGGCCACCAGTTCCGTCCGCAGCAGAGCCATGACCTCACCCACGTTGTCCGCCCCCCACTGCTGGGCGGCATCGTTGGTGCTCCAGTGCTGGAGGAAGAGCGAGGCACCCATCTGGGCCAGGCGCGAGGCTATGGCGAAGCCAATCCCCCTTCGCCGGCTGACGCCGGTGACCACGGCCACTCGGCCGGCCAGCGGCAAGCGGTCCTCAACTAATAGCGGCATCGCGCTGCTCCTCAGTCGGCTCCAGTAGTGCCTGCCCGGTGGTCATCCAGGACTGCGGTGATGGCCTTGGTCGCCATCGCCTCCATGACGGCGTCGCGGCCACGGTAGTAGGGGAGGGCAATGAGCCCCACCGACAGCGCCCACCCTCGCCCCCGCTCCCAGCTGGCATCATCTGCCCCAACCAAGTCCCTGAAAAGCGGACGAGTGCCCGGCCCCAGGTACGTCCAGGCCACCATGAGATCACAAGCGGGATCGCCGACCCCCAGGCAACCGAAGTCTACCACCGCCGCCAGGCGACCGTCACGGAGAACCAAGTTGGACGAGTGCAGGTCCCCGTGGATCCAGGTGATCGCTCCCTCCCAGGGAGGAACCGAGAGGGCGGCGGACCAGGCATCGGTGGCAGCGTCGGTGTCGATCAAGCCGGCGAGACCGGCGATGGCGTCGCGGGTGGCTCTGTCGCGCTCGGCTAGCGGAACGCCGCGGCCGGAGTTGTGCTCGCCCGGGGGCGGCCCGCCGGCCGCGGGGATGCGCCTCAGCGCGGCTACGAAGGCGGCCAGGTCGCGTGCCATCGCCTCTTGGTCAGTTGCGATGTGACTGGCGGCGCTCTCGCCCGGGATCCAGCGGACGACGGCCCAGGGCAGAGGGTAACCAGGCGCCGGCTCCCCCTCCCCCAGGGGTACCGGCACCGACAGGGGGAGGTGGGGGGCCAGCCGCGGCAGCCACGTCAGCTCCTTCCGCAGCCGGAACGCGGCCGACGGCGTACGTGGCAGGCGCACCGCCAGGTCCGTGCCCAGTCGGTACGTCAGGTTGTCCGTCCCCGAGGGGGCGGGCCGGATCGGCAGGTGGGACCAACCGGGGAACTGGTCGGCGACGAGCCGCCGTACCAGCGCCGTGTCGATGCCAAACTCGTCGGGGTGAAGCCGCACCGGCGGGACGGCGGCAGGCGGCACCATCACACGTTGAACCGGATCTGCACCACGTCGCCGTCGGCCACCAGGTAGTCCCGCCCCTCAATGCGCAGGACGCCGCGTTCGCGCGCTTGGGCCATGGTGCCGGCCGCTTTGAGGTCGTCAAAGGCGATGACCTCGGCGCGGATGAAGCCCCGTTCCATGTCGCTGTGGATCTTGCCCGCCGCCCTGACGATGGCAGTACCGCGCTCGACCTCCCAAGCGCGGGCCTCCTTGCCTCCCACGATGGTGAAGAAGGAGATCAGGTGTAGCAGATCAAAGGCAGTGCGCACCACCGCTTGCAGGCCGGATCGGGTCAGACCCAGGTCGCGCCGGTACTCCGCCGCCTCGTCCGGCTCCCAGTCGGCCAGGTCCGCCTCCAGGCGGGCGCATAGAGCCACCACCGGGGCGCCCTCGGCCTCGGCGCGAGCGCGCACCGGCGCTACCAGTGCTTCGACGCGGTCCAGCTGCTCCTCGCCCACATTGACTACATACATGCGCGGCTTCTCACTGAGGAGGAACAGCTCGTTGAGGACTTCCTGCTCCCCTTCCTCGCGCGGGAAGGTGCGCGCCGGACGCCCCTCATTCAGGTGAGCCGCCAGCCGTTCCAGCAGGGCCAACTGGTCGGCGGCGTCGCGCGGGTGAGCCTTGGTCTCGGTGCGCACCCGCTCCATGCGTCGCTCCACCGTGGCCATGTCGGCCAGCACAAGCTCCGTGTCCACCGTTTCCAAGTCTTCGAGCGGGTCTATGACTTCGGAGGTGTGCGGGATGTCGGGGTCCTCAAAGCGGCGCAGCACCATGGCGATGGCGTCAACGGTGCGGATGTGGTGCAGGAACTGATTGCCCAGGCCCTCGCCCCGGTGGGCCCCCCGCACCAACCCAGCGATGTCCACGAACTCGACCGCCGCCGGCACCACCCGCTCCGGCCGCACGTTCTCGGCCAACCAGTCCAGCCGCTCGTCCTGAACCGGCACCACGCCCACGTTGGGGTCGATGGTGGTGAAGGGATAGGGGGCCACGGCGGCGCCGGCCCGAGTGAGAGCGTTGAAGAGGGTGCTCTTGCCGACGTTCGGAAGCCCGACGATACCTATCTGAAGACTCACGGCTCACCTCGCCTGATCGGTCCGGTAAGGGGCCCGCCCGCCCCGGATGGTCGCATGCCCTAGCGTGACCCCGGCGGGCTGGGCAGCCAGAGGCAGAAGCGGCTACCGTGCCCGGGCTCACTCTCCACCCAGACGCGGCCGCCATGCCAGTCGGCAATGGCCTTGACGATGGGCAGGCCCAGTCCATGACCGGGCACCTCGTGCACTTCCGGCCGGTCCACGCGGTAGAAGCGATCGAAGATGCGCATCTGCTCTGCCGGGCTGATGCCGATGCCCGTGTCCGTGACGGCGATGACGACGCCCTCGTCCTCGCCGAGGACCTGCACCCCGATGGTGCCGCCGCCGGCGGTGTACTTGGCGGCGTTATCGGCCAGGCAATGAATGGCGCGCACCAGCAGGTTCTTGTCCGCATAGACGACGGAGGAGTTGCTGGGCAGGGAACGGCGCAGGTTGTGGCCCCGGCGGTCGAACTCCGCACGGAGGGCGGAGAGAGCCGCTTCCACGGCTCCGGGAACGCCGCAGGGTTCAAGATGCACCCCTTCTCCACGCTCGATGCTGTTGAGGTCCACCAGGTTATCGAGCAACATCTGGATGGGCCGGGTGTTGCGCTCGATGCGCTCCAGCGCGTCGGCTTGCCGGGGAGTGAGGTCACCCATGCGGCGGATGATGATAGCGTAGCCCAGTAGTTGGCGCAGCGGCTCGCGCACGTGGCGCGAGAGGTGCGTCACCAGGTCGGCCTGCTCCCGTTCCCGCTGCTTGAGTTCGGTCACGTCCCGCAGGACGATGACTCGGCCGCTGCTGCCCCCGTCCTCCAGGGCGATGGGAGAAACGGCGGCCGACATGGTGACTCCGCTGTCCAAGTGCAGTTCGCGCGTCACGCACGACTGGCGCAAGGGCATGTCCACCAGCACGCGCAGCGCCGGGTCCTGCAGGGCGCGGGTCCGCTTGGGCCCGCGAGCGTCGGCGCCCAACTGCAGGATGCGCTCCGCCGATGGGTTCGCCAGTACCAGCCCTCCGTCCTGGTCCACCACCACAATAGGGTCGGCGGTGCTGGCCAGAATGGCGCGTAGGCGGCCGCGTTCGCTTTGCGCCTCGGTGAGGAGGCGGCTGTTCTCGTAGATCACGGCGGCCTGGGCCGCCAGCGTGTGCAGCAGGCGGATGTCCTGGTCGTCCAGATGACGGCGCTGGGAGTAGACGGCCCACATCACCCCCACGTCGCGCTCGCCCGCCACCAAAGGCATGCACACGGCCGACCGCGCCTCCGCGGCCAGGGTCTGGCCGCTCACGCCACGGAAGTAGCGCACCACACTGCTCACCGGCAGCGGCCGTCGCTGGCGCTGGGCCTCGCGTGCCACCTGCTCCATCCCGGGGAGGATGTCCAGCCAGCCCTCGAAGCTGCCCTCCCGCGCCACCGGCCGAGACAGTCCCGACTCAACTAGGCAGAGGCAGGAAGCGACGGCATCGGTGCCGGTGTTCACCGCCTCCAGAATGGGGCGGAAGGACCAAGCATAGCTGGCCGACACCGATTGGGTGACGTCCAGCAGCATGGTGAGATCATTCAGCCGTCTCTGCAGGGCCAGGCGCATCTCCTCGAAGGAGCGGCCCAGATGCCCGATCTCGTCGTGGCCGCCCACGTCGGCCGGCACCGTCAGGTCTCCGGCGGCGATCTCCCCGGCCACCGTGGCCAGTCGCGTAAGCGGGCGCGAGTACCGCCAGGCAGCCACCAGCACCAGTAAGGTACCGATGGCGGCCAGGGCAACGGTCAACAGCAGGCTGGGCAGGGCCAGGTCTATCGCCTGCCGGTAGACGACCTCGGTCGGCACCTCGATCACCACTTGCCAGGGGTAGCCGCCGATGGGGAGAACGTAGACCAGGTGCCGTACGCCGGCGCTGTCGGGCGCATCGTAGGCTGCCCCGGTGCCGGTGGCGTAGACGCGAGCGTAGCGGGGCCGAGCATCCCACATAGTGAGGACGTATGTCGCGTCCGGGTGGGCCAAAATGCGCCGCTGCTCGTCCACCACGAAGCCGTTGCCCGCGTCGACAGTCCACTGCAGGTCGCCCACAATGTCCTGCCAGACCTGGCTCGTGGGCGGACGCATGCGGCCCAACAGACGACCGCTCGGTCCCTCGGCCGAGATGAGAGAGATGAGCGGACCGCCTTCGTCCCGGTGCATGGAAGTCACCGCTTCCGCCTGGGGAGCTAAGTCGGCCAGCGCCTCCTGCTCCAGCGGGGTAAGGACACCCGGTTCACTCTCGGGCGTCGCCCCGGCCACCACCTCGCCTCCGCGGACCAGCAGCAGCGCCGAGAGGTCGCGGTGTAGACGCAGGTACAGCTCCAGAGCCTCTGCCTCGCCCGGCGGGCCCAGATCCGCCTCGGCAGAAAGCAGGCGCAGCGACTCCTGGCCCTGCTCCAGGGCGCGGGCCAGGCGCTGCGCGGCGCTGCTGGCGTCGCGCGCAGCCTCGTCGAAGGCCCAACGGCTGGCGCTACCGATGGCGGAGTTGATGAGCAGCGTCAGCACTGCCAGAAGACAGAGCGCGGCCACGGGAAGGTAGGCAGCCAGCAGCCGGGCGCGCATGCTACGCGTATGCGGCCCCGGCCGCGAGGGTACGGGAACCGGTCGCCGCATGCCGGCCAGGTACAGGGACTGCACCAGCAGCCCCGCCAGGCCCGCCTGCACCACAAAGAGGCCGACCTCCAAGAACGACCGGTTTGCGGCCGTGAAGAGGCCGGTCAGCAAGGGACCGAACGTGACCGAGTGGCTGGAGAGCAGCAGCACCGGCCAGGTCGCCAGTGCCGCCAGGGGCGCGGCAAAGGCGGGCTGGCGCAAGAGCGAGTAGGGCTGCCCCCGGTACGACTGGGTGAGCAACGAGTTGAGGATGACGCCGTAGTAGGCGCCCTCCAGGAAGGTCAGCGGACTGTGGCTATGCCAGAGCGCCACCCCGGCCGAGGATGCCAGCCCCACCAGCGCCACCTCCAGGGGACGCCCTCGCGTGGCCGCCAGACTGACCGCCACCAGAGCGACAAGCGGGACCCGGACGCCGGCGCCGCCGGTAAGCCAGGAGTAGTCTCCCGGCCAGAGTTGCAGCACCAGAAGCAGCGAGAGCAAGGGTGCCGGCAACGCCAGCAGCAGCGCCCGCCCCAACGGCCAGTACTGCACCAGGTGCGCCCGGCGCGACCGGATCAGCGCGAATACCACCAGGGCCAGGCTGGCGGCCAGAAGCGCGTAGTAGGCGCTGGGCCGCGAGGGCGGCATCAGCACCGGTGAGCGCCAGGGCTCTATCGGACTCAAACGGACTAGTAGGTCCATGGGGAGCGGGACTCTCCAGTTGCGGCCGACCGGACGACTCGGGAATGGGCTGCTGGCAGGCCAGGCGGATTATAGCAGCGTGTTATGTCTTGTGAAAACCGGATTGCGCCGATCGGCGGCGGAATCGCCGCCGAATTGCCCGCCACAAAGCCGATCCTAGCGTTGACACCGCTATCGCCGGTTTCGTATACTGCCTGCTAGTATGGATCTTATCCTGGCTGTTGACACCGCCACCTCCGTTGCCGGAGTGGCCCTCTGGTCTCCCGCGCGGCTTCTGGCGGAGGAGACCTGGACCACTAGAGGCAATCACACCGTCGAGCTGCTGCCCACCGTCGACCGGTTGCTGGAACGCGCCCAGACACGCCCGGACGACCTCACGGCCCTGGCCGTAACGCAGGGGCCGGGCTCATTCACGGGCGTGCGCATCGGCATGTCGCTGGTGAAGGGCTTGGCGCTGGCGCTCGCCGTTCCGCTCGTTGCCGTTCCCACGCTGGAAGTGACCGCCTACGGCCAGTCCACCCGACATCTGCCGGTGCGCGCCGTCATCCAGGCCGGACGTGGCCGCCTCTGCTGGGCCGACTTTCGCTGGCATCACCGGCGCTGGCACCAGGAGGGCGACATCGCCCTGGGTCGCCTCGAGGACCTGGTGGCGGAAGTGCGGGAGCGGACGCTCTTCTGCGGTGAGCTCTACGAGGAAGAGACGGCCGCCGTCCAGCAGGCCCTCGGCGCCACAGCGGTGATCGCCTCGCCGGCCGAGGGGCTCCGTCGCGCCTCATATCTGGCCGAGATCGCCTACCGCCGCTTGTCCCGCAATGAGCCCGACGCTCCCGCCGTATCCCCGGTCTACCTCCAGCCGCAAGGGGGCGTGGTTGGTTGATTCCCCCATCGCTACCGCCACCTATCGGGTCCGGCCCATGGCGCTGGACGATGTGGACCAGGTGGTGGCAGTGGAGAAGCTTTGCTTCCCTCTCCCCTGGCCGGCGCAGACCTACCGGCGCGACCTGAGCTACAACGGTCCCGCACGCTACCTGGTGGTAGAGCAAGTGCCGCCATCCGCTAGGGGCAATCCACGGGTGGTGGGCTTCTGCGGCTACTGGCTCATCGAGGACGAGGCGCACGTGTCTACCATCGGGGTGCACCCCGACTTCCGCGGTTTGGGCCTGGGAGAGTACCTGTTCGCCAGCCTGCTGGCGGAGGCCATGGAGCGGCGGGCCACCTCCGCCACCCTGGAGGTGCGGCTGTCCAACCTGACCGCCCAGCGCCTCTACCGCAAGTACGGCTTCGAGCCTACCGGTCGCCGACGCCGCTACTACCGCGATAACCACGAGGACGCCCTGCTCATGGGGGTGGATTCCATCGACGGCGAGGCCTACGCCGCCCGGTTCGACGCGCTCTGGCGCAACCTGATGCAGCGGCTGGCCCGTAGCCCCACGCCGGACAAGAATCCCGCCGCCGGAGCCGCCAGCTAGGCCCGCCGCCAGAGCCTTCCGCCGCCCGCCGCGCTGGAGGAGACGCCCATGCCCGAGCTACCCACCGACCTGTCCGCCCTGCACAAGCAGATCCAGCACTGCCAACTGTGCCGCCTAGCCCTCACCCGCACCTTCACCGTCCCCGGAGCGGGCGACCCGGAAGCGCGCCTGATGTTCGTGGGCGAGGGGCCGGGAGCGCACGAGGACAAGCAAGGACTACCGTTCGTGGGGGTTGCCGGCCGCCTGCTGGACCGGCTGCTGGAAGGAATCGGTCTGGATCGGAGCGACGTCTTCATCACCAACATGGTGAAGTGCCGGCCGCCCGGCAACCGCGACCCGGAGCCGGAGGAGTTGTCCGCCTGCCGGCCCTACCTCTCTCGGCAGGTGGAACTCATCAATCCCACCATCGTGGTCACCCTCGGTCGCTTCTCCATGACGGAGTTCCTGGGGCCGGGCTACTCCATCACCCGCATCCACGGTCAGCCTCGTCGCGTCGGCGGGCGCCTCCTGGTACCCTTGCTCCACCCGGCGGCGGCCCTCCGGCAGCCCCGGGTGAAGGACGACCTGGAGGCGGACTTCCAGATCCTGGCGCGGATCCTGGCCGACGGCGAAGATATCCCCGTTACCGAGGAAACGGAAGCCCGGGAGGAACCACCGGAGCAGTTGTCGTTGCTCTAGCCGGCGGACCCTCCCGGGCCGGTACTCCTATTCGAAGCAGGCGCTGGCCTACTCGGCCTGTTCTATCGCCTCGGTGAACTGAGCCAGCGCGCCGCACATTTGCGCCCTCGTCTCGGCATTAAGCCGGGCCAACACACTCTCCAGCCGACGGCGCCGCACCGACCGCACTTCCTCCAGCCGCTGCCTCCCCGCATCGGTCAACTCCACCAACACGGAGCGACGGTCGTTGGGGTTGTTGACGCGCTGGACCAACGCCATATTCTCTAGCCGGTCGATGATGCCCGTCATCGTTGCCGAGCACTGATGGGCCATGGCGGCAATGCGCCCCATGCGTTCCCGGCCCTCATCAAAGTTCTCGATGGCCGACAGCGTCACGAACTGGGGAACAGTCAGGCCGAAGCTGGCGGTCTCTTCCGAGAACTCGCTCTGCTCCGCAATGAGTAGCCGCTGGACGAGCCCTTCGAGCTCCCGGGCCACATCGGACAACTCGCCCGCTCCGCAACCCAGCATGCCAGCTGTATTCTCTATAGCCATGAAGCCTCCTCCAACGCTTGCACCTTACAACCCATAATGTACAGCTATTTGTCGAAAAGGTCAACTCTAATAAAGGAGCAACCCAATGCGGTATTGCCTGCGGCAGCCAATCGTTAGTCCGGCAGCAGGCTCAGCGCCGCCTCCGTCCGCGGATCACCCTCCTGGAGGCCGTAGCAGTACCTAAGGAAGGAGAGCAGGCAGGCGCGCAGGCGCTCGCCTACCGGCGGGCGGTCAGCCAAGGGAAGCCAGAGAAGCTTGGTGTAAATCAGGCTGGTGCCATCGGTGCCCGGCATCTCCAGATGCCCAGCCAGAGGTAAGGACACGGCACCGTTGCGCCGGTAGAATGCTATTCGCCGGGACCGCAGATAGCGCTCCTCCTCGGTGCCCCATTGGTCCGACTCCACCTCCAACAGGATCCCGCCGGCGTCGCCCTGGGCCCCATACAGACCGCACATGTACTCCAGTAGGGCCCGACCCAGTCCCCGGTTCCGGTGTTCGTCGGCCACGGCCAGGTAGTCCAGCAGCACCACGCCATCCACGTCCAGCGCCAGTATGAGGGCGAAACCCACCAGGTCCTCGCCGATGAAGGCACCGTGGAGAGTGGCGTTGTCGGCCAGGCGGCGATCTATGCTCTCCAGGCTCTCGCGCTCGTTGGGCGGAAAGCTCTGATGGAGGATGGCGCGGAACTGCTCTCTCACCCGACCCTCAAGGCGGGCGATGGGAACCAGAAGTGGAGAAGGCGAAGCGGCGACCATGGGCTCTCCCCAGCTGCGGTGTGCCAGTCACACCTTCGTATCAGCGCGATCAGGCCGCGCCCATTATACCGCTGCTGCCCCGACCCTGGGCCAGCGACGCGCCCTCAGCGGTGCTCCCGCACCGCCTCGAACAGCGCTACCAGGTTCTCTATCGGCACGCCCGCCTGGATGTTGTGCACGGCCGCGAATACGAACCCCCCGCCGGGCGAGAAGATGCGCATCCGGGACCGCACCTCCTCTCGCACCTCGGCGGGCGTGCCGAAGGGCAGGGTGCGCTGCGTGTCCACTCCGCCGCCCCAAAGGACCAGCCGATCTCCGTACCGCCGCTTCAGCGCGGCCGGGTCCATCTCCGCCGCCGAGCACTGTACCGGGTTGAGGATGTCGAAGCCGGCCTCGATGAAGTCCGGGATGAGGCGCCGTACCGAGCCACAGGAGTGGATGAAGGTCTTCCAGGTGGTGTGCCGGTGCACCCAGTCGTTGACGGCCCGGTGGAAGGGGAGGAACAGGTCGCGATAGGTCTGGGGGGAGAGGAACGGGCCCTGTTGGGCGCCGAAGTCGGTGCCGGTGATGCGCACGGCAGTGACTCGCTCGCCCACCACGCGGTGGATGCGCTCCAGGTTGGCGATGCCGATCTCGCACTGACGCTCAAAAACGCGGTAGACGTAGTCTCGGCGCAGAGCCATGCTCATGTACCAGTCGGCCACATCACGGATGCCGCGCGGATGCTTGAGCCAGGGCGCCGGTACCAGGGCGATGTCCCCGAAGCCGGTGCCGCCGAAGTTGGCGATGGTGGCCCGGTTGCTGCCCTCGAAGACACGCCGCGACTCCTGCTCCCAGTAAGCGAGGTCCTCGTCGCTGATGGGGCCGAACTCCTCCAGGTTGTCGGCCGGGTCGAGGGCGGCATCGTCGATGGGGTCTTGGCGGATGATGGTGTCGAAGTAGAAGCCGCCCGCCGGCATGTGCCCGCTGGGAGGAGCGCTCCGATCGCCCTGGGGGTACATGAGGATGCTGCCGTCCGGCTCCGGATCGGTGTTGAAGTGCTCTGATACCAGCACCGGCGTGCCGTCGAAGAGGCGCCACTCCTTCCAGTTGCGGTTCGCATAGCCGAAGAAGGTGCGCGGAGCCCAGATCCCGGCGACGTCGGCGCCCAGGGCGTCAAGGAGATCGGTGGCCACCTCGCCCAGCATGAGGTAGGGCTCGATGACCTTGACGGGCGTGCCGGGCGGATCCAGCGCCAGCGCCTGGCGCAGCCGGTAGACCGAGCTGACGTGCATGCCGGTGACGGTGCTGGAGCCGACGTCCAGCGGCACGTGGTCCGGTTCTCGGTGGGAGAGCGCAGTCTCGACCCGTTGTCTCGCTGTCATGGAGGGTTCGCTCGGCCTCATACGAGATGGAAGGACGTCTGGCGGCCGCCGATGAAGCGCGCTCCAGCGGCGGCATAGGCGGCATCCTGTTCCAGCATGAAAGTCACCTCCGCGCCGCCCCACTCGGGCACCGGGCAGGTCACATTCAGCTCCACCGTGTACACAGTGTTCGGCCGCATGACCACGTCCCCACGGCCGGGGATGTCCCCTTGCTCCCAAGGAAGGCCCATCAGCGGGCCGGGCTCGTGCAGGTAGTGGCCGAGGGAGTGGGAGTAGATCATGGGCTTGCTGAGGCCGTCCGCATGCGCCCGGGCCAGAGCCGCCGCCAGGATCCGGTTGCCGCTCCAGCCCTCCTGCCAGGCGGACAGGAACACCTCCTGCAGCCGGTTGGCTTCGGCCATGCCCGCTCGGAGGCCGGCCGGTGCTTCGGATTCGCCCGGTCGCAAGACGTAGGCCAGCTCTTGGTGGTCGGTGAGCAGGCGCAGGTACTGCAGCCCGACGTCGCAGTGGAGCATGTCTCCCGGCCGGATCACTCGGTCGTCCTCGCCCCAGCGCTCGCGCTCCGCCGCCGAGCGGAAGAAGCGGTAGTAGGGCGTGAACGACACCTCCAGTCCCAGCCCGCGCACACGCTCCCAGTAGTGCCAGCGCAGGTCCTCGCACGTGGTCACGCCCGGGGTGATCACCGCGCGGGAAAAGGTCTCGGCGATGATCGCGCGAGAGAGAGCAACCGCTTGGGCGTACAGGTCCAGTTCCTCCGGCAGGCGAGTCTCCAGCCAACGGATGCAGGCCACCTCGGCGGAGACCACCCGCTGGGACAGATCGGGCCCCAGGGCGGCCAGGAGCTGCCGTTCCAGACTGGCCGTGAGGCCATCGGCACCCCAGATGACGTCGGAGCGGTTGACTCCGACGCGACGCGGGCTCCGCTCCTCCACCAGGCGGCGAAGCGTCTCCCACTGGCTCTCGCCGGAGGCGCGCGTCCAGCCCGTCTCCATCAGCCCCTGCATGTCGATCATGGAAAGGTTGAGACGCTCCACACCGGCTTCACCACCCCGATCGAAGAAGAGCAGGATGTGGAGGATGGGCGTCCAGGATTGCCAGGGGATCATCGTGCGCAGGATGGGGTCCAGGTGATCCTCGTGGCAGATGACCAGCCACATATCGAGCCCGGCCTCGCGCATGGCCAGGGGCAAGAGGGTGTCCAGGCGCCGAGCGAGTGTGGAGTTGACGACTCGAGCTTGCTCGCGGAGGGATAGGACGGCAGGCAGTCGCGTGGTCATGTGCACCTCCCGGTAGCGTCCGTGGAACTAGCGGCGGGCGTCGAGCACCTGGCGAACCTTTCGGGCGAGCGTCGCCACCGTGAAGGGCTTCTGGAGATACCCGCTTCCGTCCTCCAGCAGCCCGGGTTGGCCGATCATGCCGCCCGCATAGCCCGATACATACAGCACGGACATATCCGGGCGATCCACCCGGAGCGCCTTGGCGAGCTCGCGCCCACTCATGCCCGGCATGATCACGTCGGTGACCAGGAGATGGATGTCCCCCTCGTGCTCGGCCGACAACTCAAGGGCATGTTCGCCGTTCTCTGCCACCAGCACCGCATAGCCCTGGCCGGCAAGTATGCGCCGAGAAACGGCTCGAACCGCCCGCTCGTCCTCGGCGATGAGGATCGTCTCGTGACCGCGCGGCAAGAAGCCCGATTTGTCCCGAGCGGGGAGTTGCTCGGCGGAGTCGGACAACATTGGCAGGTAGACCGAAAACGTGGTACCGGAGCCGACCTCGGTCTGGAAGCCAACCGCTCCACCATGCCTGCCAACGATGGCTTCGACGGTGGCTAAGCCGAGGCCGGTCCCTTCCAGCGTGCTCTTGGTGCTGTAGAACGGCTCAAAGATGTGATCGCGAATCCCCTCGGCAATCCCGTGCCCCGTATCGGACACGCTCAGAACGGCATAGCGGCCCGGAGGCAGGTCGGCGAGCGGCCCGTGGCGCGTCTCGTCCAGGCTGACGGAGGTGCAGCCGATGGTGAGCCGGCCACCCTCGGGCATGGCGTCCCGGGCATTGACGACCAAGTTCACCAGCGCCTGCTCCAACTGCACCGGATCGGCCAGGACCACATGCGGTTCGGAGCATGGTTCGGCGTTGAGCTCGATATTCTCGCCGATGAGCCGCTTGAGCATCCTCTCGGCCTGCACCACGACGAGGTTGAGGTCGACGCGGCGGCGCTCGAGCATCTGGCGTCTGGCGAAGGCGAGCAGTTGACGGGTGAGATCGGCGGCCCGGTCGGCGGCCTGCAGAGCCTGGGCGAGGTCGTCTCGGACCTTGTCCGCCGGGTGTAGATCGTCTAGGGCGAACTGCACATGCCCGGTGATGGCGGTGAGGATGTTGTTGAAGTCGTGGGCGACTCCGCCTGCGAGCTGGCCGACGACCTCCAACCGCTGGGACTGAAGGAGTTGCTCCTGCAGGCGAGTGCGCTCGGTGATGTCGTGCCCGATGGCAAGGAAGCTCGACTCTCCCGGGTCCGGACCGGCCAGAATGGAGCCGTGCCACTCGAGGAGGCGCTCTTGGTTCCCGGCAGCGATGACATGGTTGGTGCTGCCCGAAACCATGCCCACCTGCAGCGCTCCCTGGAATGCCGCCCGGGCGGCGTCGCGCTCGCGCTCCGGCACGAAGCCCGCGAACCAGTCCTTGCCGATGGCCTCCTGGAGGGGGCGACCGACGAGCCTCTCGGTGAAGGGGTTGAAGGTGAGTACCCGACCAAGCTCATCCAGCACGAGTACCACCAACTGGGCGCCGTCCACCAGGCTCTGAGCAAAGTCTCGCTCGCGAATCACCTCCTCTTCCGCCCGGCGCCGGCGCAGCACCAAGGAGATCTGGTTGCCGACGAAGGACAGCAGCTGGAGCTCCCGCTCGCCATAGGTCACGCGCGGGTCGTAGCTCTGTACTGCCACCACACCCACAGTCTCTCCGTCGGGATCAAACAGCGGGAGGCCCAGGTAGCTGTGGGGGATGCCCCCCAGCACGTATATCTCGCCGGTGGCGTTCAACGCCTCGACGGCGGACCTGTCGAGCAGTGCGGGCCGCCCGGTGCGCACGATGTATTCCGTAACGCCGCGCTGCCGTCGTCGCTGGTAGCCGGGCGCTGCCGGCTCAATCTCGTCCACGTAGTACGGGAATCTCACGATGTCGGACTCGCGCTCGTGGAGGGCGACGTAGAAGTTAGGCGCGGGAAACAGCGCCTCCACGCTATGATGGATGGCCCGGCAGAGCGCTTCCAGCGACGGCGCCGTCAGCGCCTCGCGGGCGATGACGTTCATGGCGTTCTGGGCAAGCTGACCGCGCTTCTCCTCGGTGACGTCGGCGAGGAAGCCCTCCAGCAGTGTCTCGGAACCGGGGCCGGAGGCAACCAGTCCCCGTTCCCACACCCACTTCTCCTCGCCCGAACGGGTGATGATGCGGTACTCCAGCTCGAAGTGATCGTCGGCGCCACGACGGGAAGCCACGGTCTCGGCCACTCGGGCTCGGTCGTGAGGATGGATCAGGTCCCCATAGGCAACGACGCGATTATCGACGAGCTCGTCCGGGGAGTAGCCGGTCAGAGCCTGGATGCCCTCGCTCAGGTACCTCATGGTCCACTGGTCGTCGTTGCTGCAGCGGTACACCACGCCCCGGAGGTTGCCTATCAGTCTGGCAGCGAACCGTTCCGACTCCCTAGCCGCTTCCGCCGCCGTCCGCAGGTCGGTGACGTCGCGGGAGATGCTGCCCACGAAAGTGGCCCCCTCCGCCTCGACCGGAAAGACGATCTCCTGGACGAGGCGCAGCTGACCGTCCGGCCTTTCCACCAGTCGGTCATGGATGTCGGACCACGCGCTGGGGTCGCTGTTCAGAAACTCATCGAGGGTTGTCCGCAAGCGTTCAGGGGTATATGCCGCCATCTGGCCGCGCGGCATGACCCGGAAGAAGGCCTCGCTCATATGCCGGCCGAGGACTTGGTCTCGCGGTATGCCGTAGATGCGCTCGGCCCCCTGGCTCCAGGTCACCACCGTGCCGTCGCGGTCGGTCATCACCACAGCATCGAGAGACTGGTCCACCAGAGCCTCTAGCTGAGCCCGCGTGACCTCCAGGTCTGAACGCGCCTCCTCGGCGCTGGACACGTCCTGCGTCAGCGAAAGCAGCACCTTCTGTCCGTCGGCCAGGGTGAGCATCCGATGCTCGGGGCGGACCTGCAACGTGCTGCCGTCCTTGCGCAGGAGAATCGTCGACCGGGTGCTCAGAGGTTCTCCCTGGTAGCATTGGCGACGCCGCGAGATCGCCTCCGCGTGTTCCTCGGGTGGGTACAGGATGAGGTAGTCCTGCCCGATCAACTCCTCTCGGTCGTAGCCGTAGGTACGGCAGTACCCGTCGCTGACGGCGAGGTACCGTCCTTCGGAGTTCGTTAGGCAGGCTTCCGCCGGCATCAGGGTCACCAGCGCGATGGCGCACTCCAGTGTAAGCGAGCCGGTGGGATCGTCCCGGCCGGCCTCGCTGCCGGCTCCGGCGGTCGGGCTGCCTTCCCGTAGGTCTCCGCACTCTCCCGATCCAGCCACTGGATCCCTCCACCGGACGCGCTCAGTGCCGGTCCCCCGCAATCAGGATAGCACCGGACAACCGCCGCGTCTATGGGCAGGCCGGGCTAGACTCGAGCGAGGCAGCGGCTACTGCCGCACGGCCTCGAACAGCGCCAGCAGGTTCTCCACCGGCACGTTGGCCTGGATGTTGTGCACGGTGTTGAAGACGAAACCGCCGCCCTGCCCGAGGACCTCGATCCGTTCCCGCACCTCGGCGCGCACCTCGGCCGGCGAGCCGAAGGGCAAGGTATTCTGCGTGTCCACCCCGCCGCCCCAGAAGGTCAGCTGGTCCCCGTACCGTGCCTTCAGGTCGCGCGGGTCCATATCGTAGGCGGAGCACTGCACCGGGTTCAGGATGTCGAAGCCGGCCGCGATCATGTCGGGCAGCAACGGCTGGAGGGAGCCGCAGGAGTGGATGAACGTCTTCCAGGTCGTGTGCTGATGCACCCAGTCGTTGACGGCGCGGTGGAAGGGCATGAACAGGTCGCGATAGGCAGCGGGCGAGATGAAGGGGCCCTGCTGCATCCCAAAGTCGGTGCCGGTGACGAAGACGGCGTCCACCGCGTCGCCGATGTGGGCGTGGAGCCGCTCCAGGTTGGCGACGCCGATCTCGCACTGGCGCTCGAAGATCTTATAGACATAATCGCGGCGCATGGCCGTGCTCATGTACCACTCGGCCACGTCGCGGATGCCCTTGGGATGCTTTAGCCAGGGGGCGGGCACGAGCGCGATATCGCCGAAGGCGGTGCCACCGAAGCTGGCCAGGATGCCGCGATCGCTCTCGCGGCGGAGCCGCGCGGCCTCATTGGCGAAGTACTCCAGGTCTTCATCGCTGATGGGCTCGAACTCCTCCAGGTTGTCCTCGGGGTCGAGCTTGTCTTCGTCGATGGGCTCTTGCCGCGGGATGGAGTCGAAGTAGAAGCCGCCGGCGGGCATGCGGCCACTGGGCGGGACGGACTTGTCGCCCTCGGGGTACATGAGCAGGCTGCCGTCGGGCTCGGGGTCGGTGTTGAACCCCTCCGGCACCAGAACCGGCGTGCCGTCGAAGAGGCGCCACTCCTTCCAGCCCTCGTTGGCGAAGCCGAACATGGTGCGCGGCCCCAGGAGGCCGACCACGTCCACGCCGAGGGTGTCCATCAGGTCCGGCTCCACCTCGCCCAGCATCTGGTAGGGCTCGTTGACCTTGACGGGGGTGCCGGGTGCGTCCATCTCCAAGGCCTGCCGGAGGCGATAGAGGCTGGAGGCGTGGATGCCGGTGACGGCGCTGGCGCCCAGGTCCAGGGGGACGCGGTCGGGCTGGCGGTGGCTCAGGGCGGCCTGCAGTCGTTCGCGTGATGTCATGTCGTTGGCTCCTTAACCTAACCCCCTCGTGCTTTCGCTCCGCGAAAGCACTGTACCCCTTCCCTGCAGAGGAAGGGGGGTGGGAGATTCCGATGCCAGGGGCTCGATACGCGACACCCTCCGGCTCCCCCTTCCTTTGTAGGGAAGGGGGCGGGGGGGGTTAGGTTCGCCCTACTCACAGCTTCCCCTCGAGCCGGAAGATGGCCATGGGGTTGTCTATGAACAGCATCTCACCGATCCGGCAGGCGCGGTCCACCCCGAACACGCCCTGCTCCACCTTGATGGCCAGCGCCCGGGCGACGTTCTCGCGCGCCAGCAGCTGGTGGCCGTAGACGGCGTCCACGAAGCAGTAGTCGCCCCCGAAGGCGCTGATCTTGTTGGCGGGGACGGCATCCAGCCACTCCACCAGCGCGTTGACGGCGGCCGCAGGCGAGACGATGTGGCCCCAGCACATGTCTATGTAGACGTTGGGGAAGTTCTTGGCCAGCGCTGACAGGGCGTGCTCGTAGGGATAGCTCATGTGGAAGAGGTCGAAGCGGACGTCCGGGTACTCCAGGAACAGGTTGGAGAGCAGCGTCGGGTCGCTGTGGTAGATGAGGTTGCCGTTGCCTTCCTGGAGGCCGGTGTGGAACTGGAAGGTGTACTCGCGCTTGCCGGCCAGGCGCAGGATGAAGTGCATCATGTAGTCCTGGAAGGCCTTCGGCACCGCGAAGGGTCGTTCGCCCCAGTCGGGCAGGTGTAGCCCGGCGAAGCCCTGGTTGAAGCCTGCTTCGGCCTCAGATCGGGTGACGCGGTCGTAGCGCAGCGGCCGCTCGTAGGCGAGGGCACTCTTGAGGCAGCCGACGCGCATCTGGGGCAGGCGCTCGAAGACGGCCTCGGCGGCCTCGAGCCAGTCGTCAAAGCCACGGATCAGCACGCCGCTCTCCTGCTCCACGGTGCGAATGTCGTTCCAGGTGCGGGGCAGGATGAAGTCGTCGACGTGGTAGGCGCGCAGGAAGAACTCAGGGTCCATCTCGCCTTCCTCGTTGTTGAGGGAGACGCGGATGCGGCACTTGTCCTTGAGGACGCGCCGGTAGGCGCCCGGCTCCAGGCTGCGCTGGAAGGCCTCGTTCAGGGGCTCGATGGTGCTGCCGTCGATGCGCTCGATGCCGTAGAGCCCCTGGACGGTAGTCTCCAGGCTCAGGCCGTAGCCGGTGTGGCGGGCGTGCTCCCAGTAGGGTTCGGCCAGAGCCCAGCGCTCGGCCAGTGGCTGGGTGTGGTCGATGACGCGCTGGAAGTCGTCCTCGGGGAGGCCGGCGGAGACCAGGTCGCGGCTGAAGTAGTGAGTTAGGTACTCAGTCAGGACGT
>ERZ747221.786-NODE-786-length-34911-cov-4.337142_pt1 | contig 34911 bp, 27 predicted proteins | sample MGYA00374949_ERZ747221 | MGnify/ENA primary metagenome ERZ747221 (study PRJEB28779, sample SAMN05720172) | bioreactor metagenome | isolation source: Anaerobic biogas reactor | place: USA:Washington, USA | collected 2015-08-08 ... | reverse complement strand
GCGATAGGTGGTCAAGCTGGGCACCCCGATTTTGTAGCCTTGGCGTACCACCGGTGTGAAGTTGCAGACGACCACCAGGTGGTCCTCCGGATTGACCGCGCGACGGATGTACGACAGGGCGCTGTTCTCCCAGTCATTCGCATCGATCCACTCGAATCCCTGCCAGTTGTAGTCCTGTTCGTACAGGCTCGGCTCGGCGCGGTAAACCCTGTTCAGGTCTGCCACCCATCTCAATAGCTTGGCGTGGGGTTCGAACTCGGTCAGATGCCAGTCGAGGCTTTTGTTCTCGTTCCATTCATTCCACTGGCCGAAGTCCTGCCCCATGAACAGAAGTTTCTTGCCTGGATGTGTCCACATGAACCCATAGTAGAGCCGCAGGTTGGCGAACCGCTGCCAGAAATCACCGGGCATCTTGTCGGCCATCGAGTGTTTGAGGTGGACGACCTCATCGTGCGAGATGGGTAGGATGAAGTTCTCGCTGAACGCGTACATCAGGGAAAACGTCAGCTGGTTGTGGTGCCAGCGGCGGTAGATGTAGTCGCGGCTCATGTAGTCCAGCGTGTCGTGCATCCAGCCCATGTTCCACTTGTGGGTGAAGCCCAGCCCCTGCTCGTCGACCGGCCGGGTTACGTTGGGCCAGGGCGTCGACTCCTCGGCGATCATCAGGCACTGGGGCAATCGGGCGCGGATCAGCCCGTTCAGCTGCTGCAGGAAGGCGATCGCCTCCAGATTCTCGACGCCGCCGTACTGGTTGGGCAGAAAATCGCTGCGCCCGTAATTGCGGTACAGCATGCTGGACACCGCGTCGATCCGTAGCCCGTCGACATGGAATTCCTGCAGCCAGAACCAGGCGTTCGAGATCAGGAACGAACGGACCTCCAGCTTGCTGAAATCGAAAACATAGGTCCCCCACTCCTGCTGCTCGCCCAGCCGGCTGTCGGCATATTCGTAGAGCGGCGTGCCGTCGAAGCGGCCCAGGCCGAAAGCGTCCTTAGGGAAGTGGGCCGGCACCCAGTCCAGGATGACACGGATGCCGCGCCGGTGCAGGCAGTCCACCAGGAACTTGAAATCCGCGGGTGTGCCGTAACGGGACGTGACGGAGAAATAGCCGGTGACCTGGTAACCCCAGGACTCGTCGAGCGGATGCTCCATGACCGGCATCAACTCGACGGCCGTGTAGCCCATGTCGGCGGCATAGTCAGCCAGGTCGCGGCCAAGGTCGCGATAGTTGATAAAAGACCCGTCCTCGTGCCGTTTCCAGGACCCCAGGTGCACCTCGTAGATGTTGAGCGGTCCCGCTTCCCGGGCATCCGGCCGTCCGGCCATCCAGGCATCGTCCCCCCAGGTGTAGTCATCGGGGTCATAGAGGACCGAGGCATTGGCCGGACGCGTCTCGCTGTGCCGCGCGTAGGGGTCGGCCTTGAGGCAGACATGGCCCTGGCGATCCGTCACGGCGTACTTGTAGCGGTCCCACTGGCGGGCCTGGGGGGCGGTACCGGTCCAGATGCCGGTCTGGCCGAGTCTGGCCAGCGGCGTGGCCGTGCGATCCCAGTTGTTGAACGAGCCGACGACAAAGACAGACGCGGCGTTGGGCGCCCAGACGGCAAACCGGTAGCCGCCGGTGCCGTCCCGGGGTTCAACCGGCCTGGCGCCGAGCATCGTGTAACTCATATAATCCTGCCCCTGGTTGAACAGGTAAGCCTGATTCATCCGCTGTGCCCCTATCCGACAGATGCATCGGCATCTGCGCCTTGTTTAACTTCATTATACCGTAATCGGGCGCTCAAACATAGCCAAAGAGCCGGATCAACCGGCTCTTTGCTTGAAAACAAACCTGTCGCATCGCCCGTCAGGGGGCGGCGAACAGCGTGCCTCGGTCGAAAATGGCCATTTCCGCCGGTATCAGATGGTGGTGCCGGGCCGGCAAAGCGTCGTAGAGGGCTTTTTCAAAGGAATCGCGGCTGAAACATTGGGTCGCGGCTGCCAGGCATCCCAGCAGGATGACCGCTGCGAAGGTCATGTTGCCCGCCTCGGACGCCATGGTCGACGCCGGAATCGGGATAAAGCGGATATCCTGCCGTTCGGGCACGGCATGGACGAGTGCGCTGTCCGCAAGAATGAGGCCGCCGGGTTTGACCAGGCGGGTGAACTTGTCCAGAGACGGGCCGTTCAGGGCGATCAGGACATCGGTGGCGTTCAGGATCGGCGACCCGATCGGATTGTCTGAGACGATCACGCTGCAGTTGGCGGTACCGCCGCGCATCTCCGGCCCGTATGACGGCAGCCAGGAGACCTCTTTGCCCTCAAGCAGGGCGGCCGTCGCGATGAACTTGCCCGCGGAAAGGACGCCCTGTCCGCCAAAGCCGGCCAGCAGAATCGAAAATTCCATCAGTCGCCCACCTCGATTTCCTGCCCGCGGAACACGCCCAGCGGGTATTGCTTGACCATCGCCTCATCGATCCATTTCAGAGCCGATACGGGATCCTTGCCCCAGTTGGTCGGACATGTCGACAAGATTTCCACCATGGCAAAGCCCAGATTGGCCTGCTGGACCTTGAACGCCTTGCGGATCGCCTGTTTGGCCCGGTTGATGTTGCGGACGGAGTTGACGGCGACCCGTTCGATGTAAACGGCCCCCTGCAAGGTGGCCAGCATTTCGCTGACATTGATCGGGTACCCCTGGACAGCGGCCGAACGGCCCAGCGGCGACGTTGTCGTCTTCTGGCCAAGAAGAGTAGTCGGGGCCATCTGGCCCGAGGTCATCCCGTAGACGGCGTTGTTGACGAAAAAGGTGCAGATCTTTTCGCCCCGGGCGGCGGCGTGGACAATCTCGGCAGTCCCGATGGCGGCCAGGTCGCCGTCACCCTGGTACGTGAAAACCATGCTGTCGGGGTGCACGCGCTTGATCCCGGTGGCCACGGCAGGCGCTCGCCCGTGGGCGGCCTGGACCATATCGCAGGCAAAATATTCGTAGTTATTGTAGGTGCAGCCGACCGGTGACACCCCGATCGTGACGTCCAGGATATCCATCTCGCTGAGCGTTTCGGCGATCAGGCGATGGATGATGCCGTGCGTGCAGCCCGGGCAATAGTGGAACGGTTTGCCGGTCAGGCCCCGCGTCCTGGAAAAAACTTTCTCTTCCATACCTTCAGCTCCTTGCCAGAACCTGGATCTTGTCCAGGATCTCCTGTTGCGTCGGCAGATTGCCGCCGGTACGCCCGTGGAAATGCACCGGCCGGGTGCCGTTGACCGCGAGGCGGACGTCTTCGACCATTTGCCCGGCGTTCAGCTCGATATCCAGCAATGCCTTGACGGAAGGCTGGCCGGCCGCGGCCGCAATGGCCTGGTCCGGGAACGGCCAGAGCGTGATCGGCCGCACCAGGCCGACCTTGATGCCGATTTCCGCCGCCTGGCGGATGACGTTTTTGCAGATGCGGCTGCAGGTACCAAACGCGGTCAGGATGATCTCGGCGCCGTCGCAGTTGACCGTCTCTACCCGAACTTCGCGCTCAGCGATCCGGCGGTACTTGGCCTGCAGGTTGCTGTTGAGCCGCTCGAGCGCGTCGGGTTCGATGTAAATCGACTGGACCGTGTTATGCTCACGCCGGCCCTGCGTGCCGGTCGTCGCCCAGCTCTTGTCAAACGACTCGACCGGCTCCTCGTCGCGGAACAGCACCGGCTCCATCATCTGCCCCAGCGTGCCGTCACCGAGAATCATGGTCAGGACGCGGTAGCGGTCGGCGATGTTAAAGGCTTCGACCGTCAGTTCGTAAAGCTCCTGGACGCTGGCCGGGGCCAGCACGACGTTGCGGTAATCGCCGTGGCCGCCGCCCTTGGTGGCCTGGAAATAGTCGCCCTGCGCCGGCAGGATGCCGCCCAGGCCGGGGCCGGCCCGCACGATGTTGACGACGACGGCCGGCAGTTCGGCGCCGGCGATATAGGAAAAGCCCTCCTGCTTGAGGCTGATGCCCGGGCTCGAACTGGTCGTCATCACCCTGGCACCGGCAGCGGCGGCGCCGTAGACCATGTTGATCGCCGCGACTTCGCTTTCGGCCTGGACCATGACGCCGTTCACCTCGGGCATGCGCAGGGCCATGTAATGCATGATTTCCGTCTGCGGCGTGATCGGGTAGCCGAAATAATGGCGGCAGCCGGCGCGGATCGCGGCTTCGGCGATCGCTTCGTTGCCCTTCATCAAAACGCGGTTGCTCATGCTTTGCCTCCTTCGCGCCACACCTCGATGCAGCTGTCCGGGCAAATCGTCGCGCAGAACGCGCAGCCGATGCAGCGGCTCATATCGGTGACGCCGGCCGGGTGAAAGCCCCGGGCGTTCAGTTTATCCTGCTGCAGGACGATGATTTTCCTGGGGCAGACATGGACGCAAAGGCCGCAGCCCTTGCACCGGTCCTGATCGATTTCTATTCGTGACATAGATGCCTCCCGAATCAAGATTTTTCACTCTTTTGAACCTCTCATGACTGAAGTCACGAGATTCTTGGGAACAGAGCATCCATGCAAGCATAACAGGTTAATCTGCAGCGGTTTCTCTTATTGACCAAGCGATCCCCGTCGTCCCTACGGTTCTTTACGATCTTCAGGCCAGGGTTTTTTATTCAAAAGCCCTCAGCCAATATGTTCTTACTGGCATTTATATCACGATCAAGGCGTTTGTGGCAAACAGGCCATACGCCTAATCGGTCTCAAAATAATGGATGGTGCGGCGTAATCGCAGCAACGGCAGGCCTTCGGGCGTTTGTCCGCCCCAGTCCGGCGGCACAGCCCCGGCCATGGCCGCGGCAAAAGCAACCGGGATGCCCAGCTGCCGCGCTGCTTCGCGGACAACCGGCCAGCTCTCAGAGAGCAGCCCGGCGTCGCCATCGCCGAGCAGGTTGGCGTTGTGCACCAGTCCGGTCGGCGCCAGGCCTGCGGCCTCGCCGAGCAGCGATGCCAGCTGCACGATCTGGTAGCTTGTCTTGCTGAACGGGCGGTAAGGGTTGACCACCAGGTAGACGGCCGGAGCCGGCCGCACCTGCAGGAGACGGTCTTTCAGGCTGGCGATGACGCGTGCGCCCATGTCCTCGCCGCCGATATCCAAAACCGCATGGCGGACCGTGTCGTCGAAAACGCTGTATACCGCTGCCGGCACGGCAGGGATATCGACATTGGTGCCGGCAAACGCAGGCGCAACCAGCCGGATACCCTCCGCTTCAACCGCTTGACGGGCGTCGGCCGAACGGAAATAGGGATTGATGATGTCCAGATCGCAAAGCGTGACCGTTCGGCCGGTCTCGTTTAGCCAGCGGGCGAAATTGACACTGATTTCCGATTTTCCGCTTCCGTAAGCGCCGATGAAGAGGCTGATCCGGCGAAGCCCGTCCAGGGTGAACGCGTGATTCATGAAGGTTTTCCTGTCCATGACCATCCTTTGTTCTTGTCGAAGTCTTCCGGATTCACTCTAGCAAGCCCCTGTCGAATTTGCAAGCAGGTTTTTCTCCCGATTCGATTGCATGAAGACAGGACATCGGGTAAACTATAGGAGGTCGATTTTGCCCTTGCAGGCAAACGGCCGCCTGACGGCTTCGCCGGCTGTCGCCAAACACGATCACGGCAAACGGAGGTTTTCTATGTTATTGAGGATTGCGGCCAGTGTGCCCTGGATGCAAAACTATTCGACTGTATCCGAAAAGTTCTTTATCGGCGTCACCATGACCTTGCTTGGTTTGAGCATCGTTTTCCTGGTCCTTGTGCTGATCAGCTTCATGGTCAGCGCGCTCGGCCGTTTGGCCGGCGGCAGGCGCAAGCAGGAAACACCTCCTGTCGCCGAACCGGCCGCGTCCGTCCACCAACCGGCCGCCGTCACGGCCGCATCCAGCGAGGAGCCTGAGACAGACGCGACCCTGATCGCCGTCCTGGCCGCTGCGATTGCCGCTTTCACCACTGAATCCGCCCCGCGCTCGAGCGCCGGTTTCACCATCCGCCGCGTCAGGCGCGTCTGAGACGGAGGACTAGCTTTTGGAAACACTATTGACGATCATCAACGCATTCGGCGACACCATCGCCAATCTCTGGCGAAGCTCCGGTTTTGCAAACATGGCCCTGGACAGCCTGGGCATGATCCTGATTTCCCTGGTCCTGCTCTACCTGGCGATTGTGAAAAAATTCGAGCCGCTGCTGCTGCTCCCGATCGCCTTCGGCATGATGCTGTCCAACTTGCCGATGGGCGGCATCTTCCACATGGAATACTTCGATCCCGACCACATCGCCTCGCTCGGTTATGACAAAGGCACCCTGTTCGCGATCAATGAAGTCTTCTCCCACGGCGGGCTGCTCGACTACCTCTACCTGGGCATCAAGCTCGGCATCTATCCGCCCCTGATTTTCCTCGGCATCGGCGCGATGACCGATTTCGGCCCCCTGATCGCCAACCCCAAATCCCTGTTGCTGGGCGCAGCTGCCCAGCTGGGTATTTTCCTGGCCTTCTTCCTGGCCCTCTTCCTCGGCTTTACACCGGCCCAGGCCGGCGCCATCGGGATCATCGGCGGCGCCGACGGCCCGACCGCCATCTTTGTCGCCAAGTCGCTGGCGCCTGAGCTGCTCGGTGCCATCGCCGTCGCCGCCTACTCCTACATGGCCCTGGTCCCGGTCATCCAGCCGCCGATCATGCGCCTTTTGACGACGCGCCGCGAGCGCCAGACCGTCATGGCCCAGCTGCGTCCGGTCTCCCGCACCGAGAGGATCATCTTCCCGATCGCCGTTACACTGCTGGTCGCCCTGATCATCCCGGACGCCCTGACGCTGGTCGGCATGCTGATGCTGGGCAACCTGCTCAAGGAAAGCGGTGTCGCCGAACGGCTGGTCAAGACCGCCGCCAACGAGCTGATGAACATCGTGACGATCTTCCTCGGCATCACGGTCGGCGCGACCGCGACAGCCGAATACTTCCTCAACACGAGCACGCTTTCGATCCTGGCCCTCGGCGTCCTGGCCTTCATCTTCGGGACAGCCGGCGGTGTCCTGATTGGCAAGCTGATGTATGTCCTGACCAAAGGCAAGGTCAACCCGCTGATCGGTTCAGCCGGCGTTTCCGCCGTGCCGATGGCCGCACGCGTCTCACAGAAGCTCGGCCAGCAGGAAAACCCGGCTAACTTCCTCCTGATGCACGCCATGGGTCCCAATGTCGCCGGTGTCATCGGGTCGGCCGTAGCCGCCGGCATCCTCCTGATGCTGCTCAAGTAAGCCGGCTATGAAGTACGTCATTTTCCTCGGCGACGGCATGGCGGATTTGCCCGTGCCGCAGCTGGGCCAGCGCACGCCCCTGATGGCCGCGGCCAAGCCCAACATGGACCGCATGGCGAGCGAGGGGCTGGCCGGCATGATCAAGACGGTGCCCGAAGGCATGAACCCGGGCAGCGACACGGCCAACATGGCCGTCATGGGCTATGACCCACGCCGCTATTACACCGGCCGATCACCGCTCGAGGCGATCAGCATGGCGGTCGAAATGGCGCCGGACGACGTGGTCTTTCGCTGCAACCTGGTCACCTTGTCCGACGAACCGGCTTCCGGAGACGCGCCAGAGCGCTTTTCGGCCCGCACGATGCTGGACTATTCGGCAGATGAAATCGGCAGCGACGAAGCGGCCCGCCTGATCGAGCAAGTCAACGAAGCCTTTGCCGATGACACGATGCGCTTTTACCCAGGCAAAAGCTACCGCCATTGCCTGGTCTGGAAAAAGGGCGAAAAGGCCATGGCCCTGACCCCGCCGCACGATATCCTGACGCGGGTCGTCGGGCCCTACCTCCCTTCCGGCCCCGGCGCGGAGCCGCTCCTCTCCATGATGATACAGTCGGCCCGTTTTCTGCCCGGCCATCCCGTCAACCGGGCCCGCCAGCAGCGCCGCCTGCGTCCGGCCAACGCCATCTGGCTATGGGGCCAGGGCACCCGGCCGAACCTGCCCGACCTGGCCCGCCAGTTCCATCTGCGCGGATCTGTCATCTCAGCAGTAGACCTGGTCCGGGGCCTGGGTATCTGCGCCGGCCTTGATGTCGTCGAGGTGCCTGGCGCCACCGGCAACATCCACACGAATTTCGCCGGCAAAGCCCGGGCGGTCATCCAGGAACTGGCCCGAGGACAGGATTACGTCTATGTGCATGTCGAAGCGCCCGACGAATGCGGACACAGGGCCGAGATTGACAACAAGGTCCGTGCGATCGAGTTGATCGACGAGCAGGTGATCGGCCCGGTCTGGGCTTACCTGGAATCGCAGCGTCTGGCAACCGGCGAACCGTACCGCCTGGTCGTCCTGCCCGACCACCCGACCCCGCTCAGCCTGCGCACCCATACGGCCGACCCGGTTCCCTTTGCCGTTTTCAGCAGCGACGGCCGTGATCATCGGCCGGCTGCCGCCTACGACGAACAAAGCTGCGCCCGCACCGGGCTGGCGCTGAACACCGGACACGAGTTGCTGCCGCGTCTGATCAGGCAGGGATTTCGCGAATAAGCCATCTTCCAGCCCAAACACAAAAGCGCTGCCGGCAACCCGGCAGCGCTCTTTATTATGGCCTCGTGAACGATTTTTTTATTTTTACTGACAGTGGTACATCGCCGTCGCGGCCGGACGATCGAGGAATACGGTCACGTTCGCGTGCAGCTGCAGCACCGATCCGGGGCATTGCGGGTCGACCGGATTGCAGACCATGCCTCGGACAGCCCGGGCTTTTTCGGCGCCGGTGACCAGCATAAGGATCGCTTTCGACTGCATGATCGTGCCAATGCCCATCGTCATCGCCCGGCGCGGCACATCCGACGGGTTGGCAAAAAAGCGGGCGTTGGCGTTGATCGTGTCTTCGGTCAGGTCGACCACGTGTGTCCGGGTCGCAAAGAAACTGCCGGGTTCATTGAAGCCGATGTGACCGTTGCGTCCCAGGCCAAGCAATTGCAGGTCGATGCCGCCGCGGGTGTTGATCGTGCGCTCGTAAGCCAGGCTCGCCGCCTCCGGATCCTTGGCCATGCCATCGGGAATGTGGATCGCGTCCGGCTGGATGTTGACTTTGCCAAACAGGTTTTTCATCATGAACGCGCGATAGCTTTGCTCATGGTCACCGGCAAGCCCCAGGTATTCGTCCAAATTGAAGGTGGTCACACGATTCCAGTCCAGGATGCCTTGCTTGGTCAGCCGGACCAGCTCCTGGTAAGCCAAAACCGGCGTGCTGCCAGTAGCCAGACCGATAACCGAATCAGGATTCTTGACGATTTGGGCCCCGATCACCAGCGCAGCAGCCTGACCGGCCTGCGCTTCGTTGTCAAATACACGTATGTTCATGATCTTTTCTCCTTTTTCTGCAGCCTCTGACTGCCGGTTTAACATCCAAATGTGATTCTACCACGACCCGCGGCACTTGTCATGGTTTAGGCACCGACACCCCGGAAACCGCCATCAGGAGAACATCGACACCGGGCGTGCCGGCGCTTCGGCAGCTGATCGCGGCAATTGGGCAGTCGGGGGATGGGTTCACCCACTCGTATGCGAGCAGCAGGATGTCCTTCCCGGTTTCGGTCTTGGCCTGGACAGCCGGATCGGCCATGTATGTCGCCGCGTACCCCTGGTGGCGGTAATAGGGATGGCGCAGCGGATCGCCGTAGCGCCTGGCCCAGTGCCAGATGTTGCCGGCATATTCGACCGGAATGTCCAAGGTCCTGCCATCGGCGTAACGGACCGAGTAGACGCCGATCTGGCTGAGCGGAACCCAGGCCTGCCGCACCGCGGCGTCCGAGGCCGCGTGCAGGAAGGCGAGACGGTCGAAACAGCCCCCGACCGGAATGTCCAGCGGCCGGCCGGTGAGACGCTGCGCGCCGGAACAATCAAAAGCGCCTGCCGGATAATGGGCGTCGCCCAGTCCCGCCGGTTCAGGGCCCGAACGGTCTGCCAGCCAGAGGCGCAGGGCGCCCGGAAGGCCATCGTGCAAGGGCGGCACAACCGACAGCGGCGTGACGCGCCTTCGGTCCCGCCTCAAGCCCGGACGCCCCCGCAACGCCTCGCGCAGATCAGGGATGCGGCGCTGGATGATCTCGGCATACACAGGGCGCGCCGACTCCAGGTAACGGTCTGACCACAGCATCTCGGCGCTGTACATCAGGTCGAACAGCTTACCCTTCTTGGCCAGGGTGTATTCGTCCAGGCGGCACCAGGTGGAGACCTCGCCGCCGGTCATGCCCGGTTTGGCAGCCCGGCTGGCGTAGCGCGGATAATGGCTGGAATAGAGGTTGCCCATGACCACCTCAAAGCCGTGCGGCAGCAGGTGGTCTTCCATATCCAGGTCGAGATGGAAGTACCAGATGAAATCGAGCAGCACGATATCCCGGGGCAGCCGGTCGATCGCCGGGTGCGTCCGGTAGCGCTCGGTCGGCTGGAGCATATCCGACCAGATCATCATGCCCAGGCCCTTTTGCTTGAGATAGGCGTAAAGCCGCAGGACATGGCGGGCGAAAAGCTCGGCCGGGTCCTGACCTTTGCAGCGGGGGCAAAGCGCCAGCTGGTACACCTCGTCGTGCCCCATGTGGACATACCGCTCCGGCTGCACGACCTCGACGATCTCGTCGATGATGTCGCATATGATCGTATAGCTCGTCTCGTGGGACGGGCAGCTGGAATGGTGGTAGAACGTGCTGGGCGGCTGGTCGGCGGCACGTGTGTCCAACGCACCGGTCCGGACTTGCTCCGCCGCAACTTCCGCGATTTCGGGATGTGCGCAGGTGATGTACTGGACATGGCTTAGCGACTGCACCTCGGGGATAACCGTAAATCCGAGGGATTTGGCGTATGCGACCAGCTCACGCACCTCGTCTTTTTCCAGCAGGCCCCCGCCCGCGACCATATTGCCGTGCGGAAAAGCCGGCCAATCGCCGCGGCTGGCCGCCTGGTTGGCCTGCAGCCAGGCCTGGCTGATTTCGGGATGCCGATCGAAGCGCATGCCGCCGGCAAATTCGATGAACAGCGTGTTGTAGCGCAGCGGCAAAAGCACATGGCGCAGCAATCGGCGGTAAAAGTCGAACGACTCCCTGGGCGGCAGGCCGAAATGGAAGCCGCGCATTCGCTTATACGGCCTGTCGCGGACTTGGCCGAGGGGGATTGCGCCGCTTGTGGCCAGCTGGACAAGGGTGTCGCAGGCGTACAGCAATGCGATCCGGCAGGAACCCGTGAGTTGAACAGACTGCTCTGACACCTCAATCGCATAGCTTTCGGGCTCGCCGGCCGGATCCAGGCGCAGGATAATCGTGGCCTGATCCGCCGGCTGCAGGCCGGCTGTCCCGATCGGAAGCGCCTGGCTGAAGACCTCGCTCATGCGCTGCTGCAGGTGGGTCGCGGCAAACGCGGTATCGGGCCCGCTGTCTCCCCTGACGATCAGGGACACGCGCTGCCGATCCAGAGACCCGCCGGTCAGCCGGCACTGGCGCGGGGTCGGATAGACCAGGGGTTCGTCCGACAGGGCAGCACCGATCACGTCGAGCTGTTCCAGGACCACGTCGGTCAGAAGGGGCCGCAGGCGGACCACAACCTGGCTGGCCGTCACCCCGACCGCGATGTCGATGGCGCCGCCGCAGCTTTCGCCGGTCCGGGCGTCATGGCGGCCGCAGCAGCGAAGATCGTCCCCGCTCCCGCACCAGACTTCCGCCGCCTGGACGGCGGCGCCATCGGCCAGCTTCAGGCAGACGGCACCGATATAGTTCTCCGTCGGCCAGGCGTACGCGATATCGACGCCGACATCCATCAGCGTGGTCCAGGACCAGCCGAAAGCATCGCCTGACGCAATCTGGATATCCGGCTCAAGGGAAATATTCGTGCCGCGCCGCAAGAACCTGCGCGTGGGGCTGAGGTTCGATTCAGGATGGTTCAGTCGTCCGATTAACATCTCGCACCTCCCAAGGCCGATTCAGATCGGCAGCTGCCTGCGCTTGAATACGAAAATGGCGGCGCCAAACAGCACCGCCGCACCGGATGCATAGACCAGATTGACCGTCCAGGGCATCTCGCCCTGGATCTGTTCCAGCGGGTCAAACCAGCCGTACGGCGACAAGCGCTTCAGCCATTGATAGTCCTCTGATACGCCGCCCAGCATGTTCAGCAGCAAAAAGGCGATAGGAAGACCGGCAGAAAAGCCGCCGGCCCGTGACGCGTCGTTAAACAGGCAGGAAAAGAAAAAGCCGATCATGATCACCAGCTGGTTGACCAGCATGGTCGTGATGTTCAGATGCAAAAACTGTTTTGTTGCCAGCTGACCGGGATGGATCGCCTCGGCCAGCGCAACGCCGGTACCGAAAAGGAGCATGAACAAAAGCCCTACGGACAGGAGCGCGTAGGCACCCAGGGTCACGATGATCCGGATCCGGGAGTTGGGGGTGGCCAGCAAATAGGCCATGGAGCCGCTGTCGACCTTGCGCACCACCAGGCGCTGGCTCAAGATGATGCAGTAGACCATCGGGAACGCCAGCATCAAAAGGCCATACAGCCAGCTTGCCAGGTAACCGGTCAAGTCGCTGACCTGCTGCGAGAAGCCCATGGCCTGCATCAGGTCCTCGGGGAACAAGTCGAGCATTCCGGTGATCTCGGCCATATCCTCCGGATTGTACATGCTGATCATGACGGCCAGGTAGAACGCCAGGACAGCGTAGAAGATCACCAGCAGGAGACCGTTCTTCCGGATGGTGTACCTTAGCAGCGCCAGGCTCATCGGGACCCCTCCTCTCCACCCTGCTGATAAAAGCGCATGAAATGCTCCTCCAGGCTCTGGTGCTTGACATTCAAGTCAACAACCTGAAGCGCTGCGACGGTCTTGATGAACCGGTCGACCGCATCGCCTGAAACCGGGACCTCGATGGTGCCGTTGTCCGTTGCCCGGGCCGGGAAACCGGCCTCGGTCAGCGCGGATGCGGCCGCGTCCGGCCGGGCGGCCTGCAGCAGATAGGTGCGGGTGCGGCTGCGCCGGAGCATTTCTGTGCTGCCTTCGTGGATGATCCGGCCCTCCCGGATGATCAGCACCTGGTCGCAGGTTTTATCGACTTCCTCGAAGCTGTGGCTCGACATCAGGATCGTCTTGCCCCGGTCGCGCTCCTGGCGGATCAACGCGACAAAGCGGCTTTGCATCAGCGGATCCAGACCGCTGGTCGGTTCGTCGAGGATCAGGACTTGTGGGTCGTGCATGAAAGCGGCCACGATGCCGAGCTTTTGTTTCATGCCCTTGGAGAACTTCGCGATACGCCCGGACGGATCCAGGTCGAACAAGGCCAGCAGTTCCGCCTCCCGCTTGCCGCGCTCGCCGCGCATGTCGTTCATGAAGCGCAAAAACTCGCGCCCGCTCATCTTTTCCGGGAAGCTGATCTCACCGGGAATGGTGCCGAGTCGGCGCTGGATCCGGGGAGCGTCGGCAAAGCAGTCGAGCCCGTCGATGGCCGCACGGCCCCTGTCCGGTTTCATGAAACCGAGCAGGGCCCGGATGGTCGTCGTTTTCCCGGCGCCGTTCGGCCCGAGATAGCCGGTCGTTTTGCCGTCTTCGATCACGAAATCGAGTTCGAAAACACCTTTGCCGCCCGGATACGTCAAGGTCAGGCCATGGGATTCGATCACCTTGCCAACACCTCTTTTCAATCTGGGGACAGATCGATCGCGCTTATTTCAATTCGGCGATCGTCACGCCGCTGTCCCCTTCGCCATACACTCCCAGCCGGTATGTGCGCACCCGGGGGTCCTGGCGCAGCTTTTGCTGAACCGCGCTGCGCAGCGCGCCGGTCCCCTTGCCGTGCACGACGCGGACCGTCTGGATACCGCCCAGGACCGCGTCGTCGAGAAACTTGTCCAGGTTGGCGGTCGCTTCCTCGACCGTCTGGCCCAGCAGCTGTATTTCGGACTGCATGTTCAGGTGGCGCTCCATGGTCAGGCTCTTCGGGCCGCTACGGCGTTTTGTCCGGGCGGTTCCGGCAGACGCCGACAGGTCGGGCAGCCGCAGGGCATCCAGTGGCACAGACACTTTCATGGCGCCGCTTTGCAGCACGCAGATGTCGCGGCTGTCCGGACCTTCCATCAGCTTGCCGGTCATCCCCAGAGCCGGGGCCGAGTAGGTCTGGCCCGGATGGATCTCGTCGCGGCGCAGTTTTCGCCCGCCTGCGGACAAGGCCGACTGGGTGATGTGGCCGTCGACCTGTTTGAGGCCGGCCCGGATTTCCTGCCGGACCTGGGTGGCCAGGCGGTGGCTTTCCGCCAGTTCCTGCGCCTTGACGCCTGACCGTATTTCAGAAAGCAAACGCTCGACCTCCTGCAGCGCGTCCGCATAGAGCTCGCGCGCTTCCTGGCGGGCTTCGCGGATCATCTGCCGTTTCTGTTCTTCCAGGGCTTCCTTGTGCTGGCGGATCTGCGCGGCATCATGCTCGGCTTGTGCGCGCAGCGCCGACGCCTGGCGGTAGGCTTCGTCCGCCTGGGAGCGGCTCTCTTCCATTTTCCGGACCAGATCCTCAAAGCGGATGCCTTCCTCGGAGAGCAGGCCCTGGGCCTGCTCGATGATCTTGTCGTCGAGACCCAACCGCCTGGAGATGGCAAAGGCGTTGCTCACACCGGGCACCCCGATCAGGAGACGGTAGGTTGGCCGAAGCGTTTTGGCGTCGAACTCGCAGCAGGCGTTCTCCACCGATTCGGTCTGCAGGGCGTAACCCTTCAGCTCCTTGTAGTGCGTGGTGGCCACGGTCAGGCAGCCGCGCCGGCGCAGGTGATCCAGGATGGCGATCGCCAGGGCCGCTCCCTCGGAGGGATCCGTCCCGGAACCAAGTTCGTCGGCCAGGACCAGCGTGCCGGGGCCGGCCAAGTTCGCGATTTCCACCAGGTTGTGCATATGGGCGGAAAACGTCGACAAGTCCTGCTCGATGCTCTGCTCGTCACCGATATCGGCCAGAACCTGGTCGAACACGGATATCTCCGAACCGTCCCGGGCCGGAATCTGCAATCCGGCCATGGCCATAAGGCAAAACAGCCCGCAGGTCTTGAGGGCGACCGTCTTGCCGCCCGTGTTGGGCCCGGTGATCACCAGCGTCTTGAAAGACACGCCCAGCTCGAAATAAATCGGTACGACCCGGTCTTTGGGAATCAGAGGGTGGCGTGCGTCGAGCAGGCGGATGCGGCCGGTAGCGTTAAGCTGAGGGCGCATGGCCCGCATTTCGAGAGCCAGCCGGCCGCGCGCCATGATGAAATCGATCCGGGCGCACAGTGCCAAGTCATTGCGCAGCAGGTCAGCTCGCCCGGCGACGCAATCGGACAACTCGAGCAGGATGCGGTCGATCTCCTCCCGCTCCAGGCTCATCAGCTCACGGATCTTGTTGTTCAAGGCCACGACCGGCAGCGGTTCGACAAACAGCGTCGCCCCGCTCGACGACGTGTCATGCACCAGGCCGGGGATTTCACCGCGGTACTCAGCCTTGACCGGAACGACATAGCGATCGCCTCTCATCGTCACCAGCTGCTCCTGCAGCGCCCGGCCCTGGCTGCGCACGATGCGGTTCAAACTCTCCTTGACATCGTTCTGGGCTTCGCGGATCCGCCGGCGCAGGTTCATCAGCTGCGGGCTGGCCCGGTCGTGCAGTTCGTCCTCGCCTGCGATCGTGTCATCGATGCGCGCCGCGAAAGCGTTGTCAGGCTGCAGCTGGCTGATCATGCGGTCCAGGACGCGCACAGGTGGGTCGGCGGACAAGCGGCCGCGCAGCCGGTCGACGGTCCGAAGCAGCGCGCCGATGCGCAAAAAATCCGGGCAATTCAGCTGCGAGCCCGCTGCCGCGCGGCTGACTGCCGCCCGGATGTCGCTGATGCCGCCCAGGGGCAGCAAGCCATGCTCCAGGATCACCTTGACCGCGTCGTCGGTCTCCTCCTGGAGACGGGTGACCGCTTCCATATCCGAGCTTGGCTCAAGGGCCAGGCAAAGCTGGCGGCCCGGTTCGGAATGCGCCAGGGTGGCCAGTTCATGGATGATCTTATCGTATTCGAGAATCCTTAAGGCTCTATGGTTCATCGGTTGTCAGCACTCCAATGGATATCCGAAGTCTGGCCGCAGGTCAGACTCGGTGTCAGGCGATCGGTCTGCTTGCGCGGACGCGAAGCGGGATCAGGTTTTGGTCTCAGGCCGGCTGTCCGGCATCTGTCTGCGCAGCCGGAAGAAATTGATCCCGTAACACACGTAGGCAAACAGCGACATCGCCATCGGCGGAACGAAAATATAGTGGGACAGCCAGACGGCGTTCTCAGGCAGGAAGAACAGCGATGCGAACGCCGCGACAAACAGCACGGTGGCCGCTTTACCGTACCAGCGCGCGTAGACGACCTTGTCTTTCTCGCGCAGCAGGAACAGGCTTCCCAGGATCATGGCCAGTTCCTTGACCCCGATCACCAGCGGCACCCAGAGGGGCAGCTTGCCAACCACGCACATCATGACGGCGGTCGTCAGTTGGAACAGCTTGTCGACAAAAGGGTCGAACAGCTTGCCGAACTCCGTGATCTGGTTGTACTTGCGGGCGATATACCCGTCAAGCATATCGGTCAGCCAGATGCCCAGGAACAGCAGGAAAGCAACCAGGTCATACGGTTGGCCGACATAAATCAGCCGGGCCAGCACCGGGATGGCCAGCAGGCGGATCAGGGTCAAAAGGTTGGGGATTGTCAGGACAACCCGCAGCTTCATCTGGTTCAACCGGTCCCTTCTTGGCGTTTCGGCGCGCGACCCGTCAAGGGGCCCGGCGGGCGGCCAGGATACGGGCTTGTTCGATTTCCACCGCGGCGATTGTCTTGGTCATACTGAGGGCTTCCTCGATTTCGAAATCGACCAATTCGCCGGCTTTGTAGGCGATAATCCGGTTCAAACAGCCCTGGCGGATGCATTCGATCGCCCTAAGTCCCATCATGCTGGCCATGGTCCGGTCCCGGTTGGTGGGGCTACCGCCGCGCTGCAGGTGCCCCAGGATGGTCGCGCGCGACTCGATGCCCGTGATGGCCTCGATCTTGGCGGCGACGTCGGTCGCGCTCCCCGCGCCTTCGGCCACAACCACGATGTAATGGTGTTTGCCGCTGTTGCGTCCCTGCAGCAGCACCTTGACCACATCGCGGGTAAAGTCGGTTTCAACCTCCGGGATCATGACGACTTCGGCCCCGCAGGCGATGCCGACGTTCAAGGCCAGGTAGCCGGCTTTGCGGCCCATCACCTCGATGACACTGCAGCGTTCATGCGACATGGCGGTGTCGCGCAGCTTGTCGATCGCCTCCATGGCCGTGTTCATCGCGGTGTCATAGCCGATCGTGTAATCCGAGCAGGCGATGTCGTTGTCGATCGTGCCGGGAATCCCGATCACCGGGAAGTCCTGCCGGGCCAGGTCGCGCAGCCCGCGGAACGTCCCGTCTCCGCCGATGGCGACCACGATGTCCAGGTTGAAAACCTTGGCCATCTCGATCGCCTTCTGCACGCCTTCAGGCGAATTGAAGGTTTTGGAGCGCGCCGTCATCAGGAACGTACCGCCCCGCTGCAGCTTTTCCGAAACGGACTGGCCGCTGAGTTCGTCGATATCACCGCGCCACAGGCCGTGAAAGCCGCGCCGGATGCCGAATACATGGTATCCATAATGCAGACCGCCGCGCACAACGGCCCTAACAGCCGCGTTCATGCCGGGGGCATCGCCGCCGCTGGTCAAAACGCCAATGTTGCGAATCTGTTTGTTAGCCGTTTCCATAGCTCGCTCGCTTTCTCTTCATAACTCGCCCCATTATAACGTGCCGCAGCAGTCGGGGGCAAGCGTCATTCGGAAGTCAGGGCCAGATTCTGGCTGCCGCAGCGTTCGGCCAGCCTTTTGAGCACCTCGTCGTCGAACGCGACGGCATAGCGCGGACCGAGATCGACCAGCCGATCTTCCTGATCCAGGTAGATTCGGACGGGCATCGCACCTTGAAAATAGTTCAGCATGGCAAGCAGCCGCTTGTAACCGGCATCTTCTTCCAGTCCGTGATAACGAATGCACAGCTTCGCACGCGCCGGACGCCTGGCTGCTTCCTGGACGACCGCTTCTTCCGGCGGCCGCTCACGGCTATCGTCGGCATCCCTGGCGGGCGAACGCGCCGACATCCGGCGCAGCTCGAAGCCTGGCGGCAACTGGCGCATGCCCGGTTCCAGGATCGAAATCTGCTCGGCGATCAGCTTGGGCTGGTCATCCTCGCGGATGCTCAGGCGCCCGCCGACCAGCAGCACGGTGCCGTCGCCGAGCAAAGCCTGGCAATCGCCCAGAACGCGCGGGAAAACGATCACTTCGAAAATGCCGGACAGGTCCTCGAGGGTGAGAAAGCTCATCAGCTCGTTGCTGCGGGTCGTCTTGTTCTTGCGTCCGACCAGCATGCCAGCCATGATCACGCGGTCGTTGTCCGTTAGAGCCGGCGGGTGCAGCCCTTCGTCGTCGCTTTCGGGCGGCGGGGCAAAGGCCGCACTGTCCAGGGAGGTCAGTGTGCTGATCGCGCGCTCGTATTCGTCGAGCGGGTGGCCGCTGATGTAAAGGCCCAGCATCTCTTTTTCCATGGACAGCTTTTCACGCTGCGTGAATTCCGAAAGCGCCGGATACTCCGGCTCTGCTTCCGTTACTTGCTCGACCGTTCCCAGATCGAACAGCGACAGCTGCCCTTCCATGCTCTGGCGCCGGCTCGAGGCCAGGCGGTTGGAAAAAGGCTCAATGACGGCGATCATCTGCGCCCGCGGCACGCCGAACCCATCCAGCGCAGACGCGCGGATCAGGCTCTCGACCATCTTCCGGTTGAGTGTGCTCTCGTCCATGCGGCGCATCAGGTCCCCGAATGATCCAAACGGCCCGTTTTTCTCGCGTTCCGCGATCAGGGAGCGGATCGCCGTCTCGCCGACATTCTTGACAGCGGCCAGGGCAAAGCGGATCGCGCCGTTTTCGGTCGTGAATCGGGCCTGGCTGCGGTTGATGTCCGGCGGCAGCACCGCGATGTTCATCGCGCGGCAGACCCGCACATAGGAGGCAGCCTGGCTCAGGCTGCCCAGATAGCTGTTGAGCATCGCCGCCATCAGTTCGACCGGGTAATGCACCTTCAGCCAGCCTGTCTGGTAGGCGACAACGGCGTAGGCCGCCGCATGGCTCTTGTTGAAGGCGTAGCCGGCAAAGGCCATCACCTCGTCGAAGATCTTGCCGGCTGTTTCCAGGCTGACACCGCGGGCCAGGGCGCCGTCGACCGGGTTTCCCTTCTCGTCCTGGCCGCCGTTGATGAACAGGTCGCGGTATTTGGCCAGTTCGGCCGGCTTCTTCTTGGACATCGCCCGGCGCACGTTGTCCGACTGGCCCATCGAGAAGCCGGCCAGGTCGCGCACGATCTGCATGACCTGCTCCTGGTAGACAATACAGCCGTAGGTCACGTTGAGGATCGGCTCCAGCAGCGGGTGGTCGTAGCGGATCTTGGCCGGATCGCGCTTGGCCGCGATGTAACGCGGGATTTGCTCCATCGGCCCCGGCCGGTAGAGCGAGATGCCGGCGATGATATCCTCGAGCGATTCCGGGCGCAGCTCTTTCATGAAGCTGGTCATGCCGGCGCTCTCCAGTTGGAAGACCGCTTCCGTCCGCCCCTCGCTGATCATCTGGTAGACAGCCGGATCGTCCATCGGGATGCGGTCGTAGTCGATCGCGGCACCGTGGTTCTCATGGGCCATGACCGCCGTGTCGCGCAGCACTGTTAGCGTCCTAAGCCCCAGAAAATCGAACTTGAGCAGCCCGATCAGCTCGACGTTGTTCTTGGCAAACTGAACCACGACAGCATCTTCGTTTCGCGACAGCGGCGCCAGGTCGGTCAAAGGCTCGTTGGAGATGATCACGCCGGCGGCATGGGTCGAGGCATGGCGCGGCATGCCTTCGAACCGCCGGACCAAGTCGAGGACCATGCGGGTCGTCTCGTTCTGGGCGTATTCCTGGCGGAGGTCGGGATTGGCGTCCATGGCCTTGGTCAAGGTCATCCCCGGAGAGGCCGGGATCATCTTGGCCAGCCGGTCGGTTTCCGCATAAGGCACGTCCAGGGCGCGGGCGACATCCCGGATGCAGGCCCGGGCAGCCAGCGTGCCGAACGTGATCACCTGGGCGACATGGTCGTGTCCGTATTTCTCAGTGACATAATCGATCACTTCCTGGCGGCGCTCATAGCAGAAGTCGATGTCAAAGTCCGGCATGCTGACCCGGTCGGCATTGAGAAAGCGTTCGAATATCAGGGCATACTGCAGGGGGTCGATGTTGGTGATGCCCAGGCACCAGGCCGCCAGGGAGCCGGCGCCGGAGCCGCGTCCCGGCCCGACCATGATCGAACGGCTGCGTGCAAAGCGAATGAAGTCCCAGACGATCAGGTAATAGTCCGTGTAGCCCATCTGGCTGATCACGCCCAGTTCGTAATCCAGGCGCCGCTCATATTCGGCGCGCAGCACCGGCCGGGCGATCTCCAGGCGTTTTTCAAGTCCCTCCAGGCAAAGCTCACGCAAGGTGCCGTCGTGGGTCTTTCCCGGCGGAACGGCAAACTCCGGCAAATGGATCGTATTGAAATCAAACGTGACCTGGCAGCGCTCCGCGATCCGGACCGTGTTGGCGATGGCCTCCGGCACAGCCGCGAACGCTTCGGCCATCTCTTCGGGTGACTTGACATAGAACGCATCGGTTGCCATGCGCATGCGGTCGTCATCGCTCATGCGCTTGCCGGTCTGCATGCAGAGCAGCACCTCGTGCGCATGGGCGTCTTCTTTTTCCAGGTAATGGCAGTCGTTGGTAGCGACCAGCGGGATGCCGGTTTCCCGGCTAAGCCGGATCAGGGCGCTGTTAACCAGCGACTGCTCGGGCAGGCCGTTGTCCTGCACTTCAAGGAAAAAATGGTCGCGCCCGAATATCTTGTCCATCTTCAGAGCCAGCGCGCGGGCGCGGTCGATGTCCTGCTGCAGGATGGCCGTGGGGATCTCGCCGCCTAAGCAGGCAGACAACGCGGTCAGCCCGGCGCTGTATTGGCGCAGCAGGTCGTGGTCAATGCGCGGGCGGTAGTAAAAGCCGTCGGTGAATCCGATCGAGACGAGCTTCATCAGGTTGCGGTAGCCGATCTGGTTTTCAGCCAGCAGCACCAGGTGGGCCGGCTCCTTGTCGACCCCCGCCTCCTTATCCAGGTAGCCGCGCGGCGCGAGATAGACTTCACAGCCGATGATCGGCTTGAGACCCTTGGCCAGCATCGCATTGTAAAAGTCGATCACGCCGTAGAGGACGCCATGGTCGGTGATGGCACAGGCCTGCATGCCCAGCGCGGCAAGGCGGTCGGGCAGGTCCCGCAGGCGGATCGCCCCGTCGAGCAGGGAGTATTCGGTATGCAGGTGCAGATGGGTAAATGCTGTGACCGTCATGATGCATCCTCGTCAAGGACCGCCTGGATCCTGGCCGCGACCTGGTCCAGGAGCATGCTCAGGCAGGATTCGCTGTCTGCCGCCTGATCGGCGTAACAGCCGAAGTAGAGCTTGATCTTGGGCTCCGTGCCCGAGGGGCGGACACAAAACCAGTCGAGCCCGTCCAGTTCGTACAGCAGCACGTCGGACTGCGGCAAGGCCAGCGCCTCGCGTGTCCCGTCTGCCAGGTTATGGCGCACGCGCCCGGCATAATCGGCGATCTGGCGGATAGGCAGGCCGGGAAACGCGCCGGCCAGCTCACGGCGCAGCCGCGCCATCCCGTGGCGGATCCGCTCCAGTCCCGTCTTGCCTTCCATCGCCAGCGAGACTGTCTTTTCCGCCGCATAGCCAAACCGCCGGTACAGATCCTGAAGCCGGTCGTAGAGCGTTTGACCGCTGTCGCGGGCCACGGCCGCCATTTCGGCGATCAGCATGCTGGTGACGACGGCGTCCTTGTCGCGCACGTGTGTGCCCGCCAGGTAGCCGTAGCTCTCTTCAAAGCCGAACAGGTAATGCATGTCGCCGTTTTCGTCTTTCTCCTTGATCAGTTCGCCGATATACTTGAAGCCGGTCAAACATTCATACAACGTGACGTCATAATGTGCTGACACTTTGCGCATCAGCTTGGTGGAGACGATCGTGGTCACCACGAAGGGCTTGTCCGGCATCGTCCGGCTGTTCCTTTTCGCTGAGAGGATGTAGTCGGCCAGCAGCAGGCCGATCTGGTTGCCGCTCAGGACCATGTAGCTCCCGTCACGGGTCCTGACGCACAGGCCGGTCCGGTCCGCGTCAGGATCGGTGGCGATGACCAGGTCAGCCCCTTCGCGCTCGGCCAAGCCGATGGCCAAGCTGAGGGCCGAGCGTTCTTCCGGGTTTGGCATGGCGACCGTCGGAAACGCGCCGTCGGGCAACTCCTGCTCGGGAACTACCAGCACCTGCCTAAATCCCAGGGCGGCCAGAACACGCCGCACCGGTTTGTTGCCGGAGCCATGCAGCGGTGTGTAGACGATCTTCATGTCCCGGTGGCGTTTGGCAGCATCCGGGTTGATTGCCAAGGTCAGCAGCATCGCCTGGTAAGCCTGGTCCAGTTCCTCGCCGATGATCTCCAGCAAGCCGCTCGCGCGGGCTTCGGCCTCGTCCGGCCAGGTCAGAGCGGTGATATCCGGAAGCTGGTCCATGAAGGCAACCACCGCGTCGGCCTCGTCCGGTGGCAGCTGGCTGCCGTCTTCCCCATAGGCTTTAAAGCCGTTGTACCGGGCCGGGTTGTGGCTGGCCGTGATCATGATGCCGCCGGAGGCCCCGTAATGGCGAATGGCAAACGACAGCACCGGAACCGGACGCAGCGCGTCAAACAGGCGCACACGGATGTTGTGGCCGACGAAGATCCGGGCGGATATCCAGGCGAACTGCTCCGAAAAATGGCGCGAGTCATAGGCGATCACGATCCCTCGGTCCCGGGACTTTTGGCCGCGGGAGGCGATCGCCCGCGCCATGCCGTCGGCGGCCCGGGCCACCGTATAGCGGTTCATCCGGTTGGTTCCGGCGCCCAAAACGCCGCGCAGTCCCGCCGTGCCGAAGGCCAGGTCGCAATAGAAACGGTCCTCGATCTCATCCGGCTGGTCTTGAATCGCGCGCAGCTCCGCATGCGTGCTCGCGTCAAAATAGGGGTGTTCGGACCAGAGCTTATAAAGGGCTTGGGCTCGCGACATCGGGACGCCTCCTTCTCACGCAGGCGCGATCAGCCGCAGCCTGCCTCATGGCGGGTTTTACGGATTAATTATACCAAAAAAGCCCGCGGCGGGGGCAGCCGCGCCAGATCTGGTCCTCACACCTGCCAGTTGAGCTTTTCGTAGATCGCTTGCCAGCGTGCAGCCATATCGTCGGCGAAAAGATCCGGTTCAAAGCCGATTTTCAAGTAGGTCTTCAGCGCCGGAAGGCGGAAATCGTCGGTCGTCAGGTAAATTTCGCTGTATCCGCAGTCAAGCAGGCGTTTCAGGACCGCCAGGACGACGGTGGTGCCCAGCGCGCGTCCGCTGTGCTTTTTCGAACCGGCCACCCAGTTGACGGCGCCGGCCTTCGGATAGGCGTCGAGCGGCTGGTGGTTGGCCATCGCGGTCGCCGCCAGCTCGTGTGACACGTGGTGCTCGACGAGAAAAAAGGCCTGGGGCAGCAGGGTCTTTTTCATTTTTTCGAGCGATTCAAGCGAAAAATCGGTAAAACCCGCCTCGTGCATCAAGGCAAGGTAGTTTTCGGTATCCGGTTCCCGGAACTGGCGCAAAACGTACCCGTCCGGGCAGGTCACCGGCAAACCGCATGGTTTTCCAGCCGGCCAGATCATCCTTAACTGCCTTGTGTGCTGTGATGGTTCCATCTGCCGCTCCATTCGCCGCCTTGCGCGGCCTCTTAGCCTGCTGGTGCAGGCATCTTCAGGTTACCGGGTCCGGCCTCAATTATAACCGATTTTGCGCCGGATGCGGTATACTGGGCTTAAAAGGCGAGGGGTGATGCCATGATCCTTCACGAACCGCTGGACTTCTGGTCCTGCAGCGGAGAAATCCTGAGCCGCCTGCACCGGGGCGGCGTCCTTTGCTCGGTCATCGACCCGCTCGGGCGGCCTAACTTGATCACGCTGGGCTGGGGCCTGATCGGCCCGTTTTACCACAGCCATCCGGTTCTGGCTATCGCCGTGACACCGGACCGGTTCTCTTGGCATGCCCTGGAAGAGGTCCCCGAATTCACGATCGCGGTTCCCGACGACGCGTTGGCCGAAGCGGTCGCCTTCTGCGGCAAAAGGTCCGGCCGCGATGTGGACAAATTCAAGGCAACTAAGCTCACACCGGTTCCCGGACAGCAGGTCCGCTCGTTTGCGGTGCTGGAGTGCCCGATCAACCTGGAGTGCCGAACCTACACGCGGGTCCACCCGCCCCATCTGCTTCTGACTCCGGAGCATCGCCAAAAGGATCTCGAGCATCAGCATACGATCTATTTCGCCGAGGTACTGGCCGCCTATCGCTGCCGGACAGGCTGATCGGTTTGGTTCAGGGCTTGCCGCCCCCGGACAGGCGCCCGCGGATAACGATCAGCAAATCGCGCAAGTGAGCCGCCTCCTCGAACGCCAGCTTGCGGGCCGCTTCCTTCATGTCTTTCTCCATGCGCTGTGCCAGCTTGGCCAGGTCCTCGGGACCAAGGCCCTCCAGGCGGTTGTCCAGCAGGCCTTCGGCCACCGCTTCCGGCAGGCCGGCCTCTTCCGTCGCCTCGAGCACCGTGTCGATCACGTCGCGCACATCCTTGGTCACTGAGACAGGTGTGATGTTGTTCGCCTCATTGTAGGCCTGCTGGATGCTGCGGCGCCGGTTGGTCTCCTGTACGGCCATCAGCATGGAGTCGGTCACCTCGTCCGCGTACATGACGACGCGTCCGTTGATGTTGCGCGCCGCCCGCCCGATGATCTGGACCAGCGAGGTGGTCGAACGCAAAAAACCTTCCTTGTCCGCGTCGAGGATTGCGATCAGGGAAACCTCAGGCAAGTCAAGCCCCTCGCGGAGCAGGTTGATGCCGACCAGGATGTCGAAGGCGCCCTGGCGCAGGGAGCGCAGGATCTTCATGCGCTCGACGGTCTCGATGTCCGAATGCAGGTAAGCCACGCGCAGCCCTTCGTCTTTGAAGAACGCAGTCAGGTCCTCGGCCATTTTCTTGGTCAATGTCAGCACAAGCGTCCGTTCGCCGCGCTTCGTAGCCTGGGCCGTTTCTGCCAGCAGGTCCTCGATCTGGCCTTCAACCGGACGAATCGAGATTTCGGGGTCGACCAGTCCGGTCGGCCGGATAATCTGTTCGACCACCTGGACGGCATGCGCCGCCTCATAGCGGGACGGTGTCGCGCTGACAAACAAGGCCTGCCCCATGCGCTGTTCGAACTCGGCAAACTGCAGCGGCCGGTTGTCGAACGCCGACGGCAGTCTGAACCCGTACGTAACCAGCGCCTCCTTGCGTGACCGGTCGCCGTTGTACATCGCGCCGATCTGGGGGATGGTGACATGGGACTCGTCGATCATGAGCAGGTAGTCGTCCGGGAAGAAATCGAGCAGGGTATACGGCGGGGTGCCGGCCGGACGGCCGGTCAGGTGGCGTGAGTAATTCTCGATGCCCTTGCAAAAACCGGTTTCGCGCATCATCTCCAGGTCGTAGCGGGTCCGCTGCTCGAGGCGGTACGCTTCGACCAGCTGGTTGCGGCTGTGCAGCAGGGCCAGCTGCTCTTCCAGTTCCTCTTCGATGCTGATCAGGGCCTGCTTCATCTTGGCTTCGGTCGTCGCGTAGTGGCTGGCCGGAAAGATGGAGACATAGGAGCGGCCGGCTTTGGGCTTACCGCTCAGCCGTTCGATCTCCGTGATCTTTTCGATTTCGTCGCCGAAGAAGGAAATCCGGGTGATCAATTCGTCCGATGCCGAAGGGCAGATGTCGATGGTGTCGCCGCGCACGCGGAAACTGCCGCGCCGGATCTCGTAATCGTTGCGGTTGTACTGGATGTCGATCAGTTCGCGGATGACCGTATCCCGGTCCTTGCGCATCCCCGGGCGCAGATGGACCATCAGCTCCTTGTAGTCGCGCGGATCGCCCAGGCCATAGATGCAGGAAACCGAGGCGACGACGATCACATCGCGCCGTTCGAGCAGCGATGCTGTCGCCGAATGGCGCAGGCGGTCGATCTCGTCGTTGATCGCCGAGTCCTTCTCGATGTAGGTGTCGGTGGCCGCGATGTAAGCTTCCGGCTGGTAGTAGTCGTAGTAGGAGACAAAATACTCGACCGCATTTTCCGGGAAAAAGGCCTTGAACTCGCCCGCAAGCTGGGCCGCAAGGGTCTTGTTGTGGGCGATGACCAGCGCCGGCCGCTGAACGCGCTCGATGACGTGGGCCATGGTGAACGTCTTGCCGGAACCGGTGACGCCCAAGAGCGTCTGGGCTGGTATCCCCTCGCCGAGGCCGCGGACGATCTTGGCGATGGCCTCAGGCTGGTCCCCGCGCGGCTTCATGTCGGAGTGGATGCGAAACTGGGTCATGCGTTTGGCCTCCTCTTGCAGATGACGAATGTACGTTCTGATTATAACACGGGAGGTTCGGCTGAGCCAGCCCCAAACGATGGAAAACAGCCAGAAAAACACATCGCCCTGCATTGCCGAAGCGGTGAATTAAGTTTATAATACCCTTTGATTCAGCATCCTGTCCGGCATCAAGCCCGGACCTGCAAGGGGGAGTCAGCATGTATCCAGCCATTCCGGTCACACGCACCCAGAAGCCCGCGGCCAAACCCGCATCCGACACCAGTCTCGGCTTCGGCCAGATCTTCACCGACCACATGTTTATCATGGACTACGTCGAGGGGCAGGGCTGGATCGACGCGCGCATCGTCCCGTACGCGCCGCTGTCGCTGGCTCCGTCGGCCATGGTTTTCCATTACGGCCAGGCCATTTTCGAAGGGCTGAAGGCGTACCGTCAGCCGGACGGCCAGGTCGCCCTGTTCCGCCCGCGCCTGAATTTTGAGCGGGTCAACCAGTCGAACGCCCGCATGGTTATCCCGCCGGTCGACCCGGACTTTTGCGTCCACGCCCTCAAGGAACTGCTGCGATTGGAGGCGGACTGGGTTCCGTCCGCGCCCGGCACCTCCCTTTATATCCGGCCCTTTATCATCGCCACGGACGCCTGCCTGGGCGTCCGGCCCTCGCACACCTACAAGTTCATGATCATCCTGTCGCCGTCCGGCGCCTATTACGCCCAGGGGCTCAATCCGGTCAGTATTTATGTCGAAGACGAGTACGTGCGCGCGGTCAAGGGCGGCACGGGGTTCGCCAAGACACCCGGCAACTACGCTGCCAGCCTGATTGCCCAGGCCAACGCCTACAAGGCCGGCTACGTGCAGGTTCTGTGGCTGGACGGGGTGCACCGCCGTTACATCGAGGAAGTCGGTTCGATGAATGTTTTCTTCGTGATCGACAACAAGCTGGTGACGCCGGCTCTCAACGGTTCCATCCTGCCGGGCATCACGCGCCGGACCGTGCTGGAGCTGGCCGAGAAGCTTGGATATGCGACCGAAGAACGCCAGATCGCCGTCGACGAGCTTTGGGCGGCCGCCAAGGCCGGCCGTGTCAGCGAGGTTTTCGGCTCAGGCACGGCTGCCGTCATCTCGCCGGTCGGCGCGCTCAAGTACGAGCAGGATGTCGTTACGTTCAACGAAGGCCGGATCGGTCCGCTCAGCCAGACGTTCTACGACACCATCACCGGCGTGCAGTACGGCCTGCTGCCGGATAAGCACGCCTGGATGGAACGGCTTTGACAGCTGTCCCAAACACAAAGCAAAAGGCTGTCCGGTGACGGACAGCCTTTTCAGTCGGAAGAACTTTTTTTAACGCAGCTCCTGCAAGTTTTTCTGGATCATGACCAGCATGCCGGTTAATTGCTCCTCAAGGTCGGAGAGCCGCTTGCGGGCGTACTCGATCGAACCATTGCGGATCTGGCGGGCCGAATTGTTGGCCGCATCGATGGTCTGGCTGGCCTGCTGCCTGGCCTGCTGGGTGATCTCGTGCTCGTCGATCATCGCCGCCATGCGCGATTCCGCTTCGCGGATCATGCTCTCGGCTTCCTTGCGCGCTTCGGCGATCAGCTGCCGGTTCTGCTCAAGCAGCCATTTGGCCTGCTTCAATTCGGCCGGCAGGTTGTCCCGGATCATGCTGATCAGGACGGTCATCTCTTCGCGGTCAACCATGCAGCTGTTGGAAAACGGCACGTTGCGCGCGGTCGCGACCGCATGGTCCAACCGGTTGATCAGATCTTCGATGCTTTGGTCCGGGCTTTTGCCCTGGCGTTGCTCATACATGGCGGTTCAGTCACCCCTCCGGTCTTTGTTGGCTGTTCCTGGCGGCGAACCGCTCGCAGATCTTTTCGATCAATGCCGACGGCACCATGCCGGATATATCGCCTCCGTAAGACGCGACTTCCCGGACAATCGACGAACTCGTGAAAGCCAGGTCGATGCGGCAAGGCAGAAGGCATGTCTCGTAGCTCGGAAGCAGCAGCTTGTTGGCCGCTGCCATCTCAGCTTCGAAGCGAAAATCAGACTCGCTGCGCAGCCCGCGTACAACGGCACAGGCGCCCTCGCGGCGATAAAGGTCGACCAGCAGACCGTCAAAATGGACGACTTCGACCGTCCTCAGATCCTGCAGGACCGTTTGGATCATCGCTTTCCGTTCTGCCGCGCTGAAGGCCGTTTGCTTGGCGCTGTTGACCAGGACCGCGACGATGAGCCGGTCACACAGGCGGACGGCGCGGCGGACAATGTCCAGGTGTCCGTTTGTCAGCGGATCAAACGTACCGGGGTAGATCATGGTGCGCACCACATCACCGCCTCTCTCCTGTCGGCACAGCATCAGGAGGCGCCATCCGGCGCCCTTCTATAAAATGATAGCATTGCCGTTCCATACTGGCAACATCGCTCAAGTTGCAAATTGGTTACAAATGACGGGGCCGGGTCGCGGCTGTCATGCTCGATGATGAGCCGCCCGCCGGGTGCCAGCAGCCTGGCCAGCTCAGAGCCGAGCCGGTCGCACACCGCCTGGACCAGTCGATAGGGCGGATCGGCGAAAATGACATCGAACCTTTCTGAGAGACCGGCCAGGGCCCGGGCTGCGTCCTGCCCCAGCAGGCGGACCTGTGTTTCAAGGTGCGCGCGATGGCTGTTCTCACGGATGATCAAAAGGCAGTTTTGGTCTTTCTCGACCAGCACGACGCGGCCGGCCCCGCGCGAAGCGGCTTCCAGGCCGATCTGCCCGGTTCCGGCGAACAGATCAAGAAAACCATCCGCGGGCCAGTCAGATTGCAGGATGGAAAACAAAGCCTCCTTGACCCGGTCCGCCGTCGGCCGTGTCTTGTCGCCCCGCGGGGCTGCCAGGCGCGTCCCGCGCGCCGTCCCGGAAATAATGCGTGGCATCGTCTTCCCTCCCCGGCCCGGCTACAGCCCGATGTTCCGGAACACCTCCGGATAGCGGCTGACGATCAGCGCGCGCAGGCGGCTGTGCTCCGGATTTTGCAGATCGGGGTCTTCCTGGATCATGGCTTGCAGCCCCTCCTGTACGTCGTGCATCAGGGCCGTGTCCCGGTACAGGTTGGCCATCCGCAGCGGCGGCAACCCGTGCTGGCGTGTACCGAAAAAATCACCTGGGCCGCGCAGCTGCAGATCCTGTTCGGCAACGGCAAAACCGTCGGCGGCATGGCAGATCGCCTTGAGCCGTTTGCGGCCCAAATCGTCGCTGCTGTCGCTGATCAGGACACACAGGGATCGGTGCGCGCCGCGCCCGATCCGGCCGCGCAGCTGGTGCAGCTGGGCCAGTCCGAACCGCTCCGCGTTTTCGATCACCATCAAGGTGGCGTTGGGGTTGTCGACCCCGACCTCTATGACCGTCGTGCTGACCAGGATCTGCAGATGGTTGGCCATGAACTGGTCCATGACCTCGTCCTTGACGGCCTGACGCAGCGCGCCGTGCAGCAGGCCGACCTTGAACTCGGGAAAAACCTGTTGGGCCAGGCGGTTGTAGACCGCCGTGACGGATTCGAGGTCCAGCGCCTCCTGCTCCTCGATCATCGGGCAGACGACATAGACCTGGCGCCCTTCAGCGACCGTACGGCGCATCAGCTGCTCGACCCGGGGCCGGTCGCGGCCGGCGGCGGTATAGGTGGCCACCGGGCTCCGGCCTGGCGGCAGCTCGTCGATCAGGGAGACATCCATGTCGCCGTAGAGCACCAGGGCGAGTGAACGCGGGATCGGTGTGGCGGACATCACCAGCACATGCGGTTGGAGCTTGCCCTCATCTTCCTGCAGCTGGCCCAGGCGGCGGCGCTGGCCGACCCCAAAGCGATGCTGTTCGTCGGTGATCGTCAGGGCCAGGCGCTGGAAAACGACCACGTCTTCCAGCAGGGCGTGCGTGCCGACCACCATCCGGATGCTGCCGTCGGCCAGCCCCGATAAAATTTCACGTTTCTCGGCGGCACGGGTGGCGCCGGTCAACAAGGCCGGAGCCGGTGCGCTCCCTTCAAGGATTCGGCACAGGGTCTGGTGGTGCTGGCGCGCCAGGATCGAGGTGGGCGCCATCAAGGCCGACTGGGCACCGCCCAGGCTGCACGCAAGCATGGCCAGGGCCGCGACCACCGTTTTACCAGACCCGACATCGCCCTGGAGCAGCCGGTTCATCGGGTGCGGCCGGCCGAGATCGGCCATAATTTCTTGCCAGGAGCGCCGCTGGGCGGCGGTCAGCGCGAAGGGCAATCGCTCCAAAAACGCATCCAGCGCCGATAGCCCGGCCGCATCGGGCGACAGCGCCAGCGCGCTGGCTTCCTGGCGGCGATGTCGGCGCAGCAGCCAGAGTCCGGTGCGGAGCAAAAAGAGCTCCTCAAAGCCGATCCGGCGGCGGCACAGCGCGATATCGTGTTCATCAGCGGGCTGGTGGATCCGGCTGTAGGCAAAATCGGCCGCGCACAGCTGGTAACGCCGGCGCAGCCAGGCCGGCAGCGGTTCGGGCAGGTTGTCGGCAGTCCGGTTAAGAAGAGACTGGATCAGCTGGCGCATCACGCCCTGCGTCATGCCGGCGGTCAGCCGGTATATCGGCCGGTAGCCGAAAGAAGACGCGGGCTCATCCGGGTTATCGACCGCTTCGAACGCGGGGTTTTGGACTTGGAAGGTCCGCCCGTTGCGCTTGACCAGGCCATGGAAGCGGCAAACCATGCCGACTTCAAGCTTATCCGACAACCACGGCTGGTTGAACCAGATGGCCGATACCGTGTGATGGCCATCGCCCAGCACCGTGCGCAGCATCGACAGCCGGCCTTTTCGGCTCAGGTTCGGCTTGCGCTGTACGCCGGCCTGGAACGTCTGCTCTTGCCCGTCGGCCAGTTCGGAAAGCGGAACCAGGTCGGCCCAGTTCTCATATTCGCGGGGGAACCAGCACAGCAGGTCAAACCAGGTTTCGATGCCCAGCTTTTGCAATTGGGCGGCCCGGCGCGCGGCGACACCCGGCAGCATCTTCACCGGCTGCTGCCACAGGAACTGCCTGACGGGTTTGGGATCAGGATCCGGCGGCATAACGGCAATGGGGGGCCAACGGGCAGTTGGCGCAGTCAGGCCGGCGAGCCACGCACAGGGTGCGGCCATGCTCGACCATCAGGTGCCCGTAGTCGATCCAATCGGCCGGATCGAGAACCTCGGCCAGATCTTTCTCGACCCGGGCAGGGTCCGTGTGGTCTGTCAAGCCGATCAGGGCGGAGATGCGGGCGCAGTGGGTGTCGACGACAATCGCGGGTACGCCGTAGGCGTCGCCCAGGATCAGGTTGGCGATTTTGCGCCCGACGCCCGGCAGCGAGGTCAGAGCCTCGAGCGTGTCCGGCACCCGGCCGAGATGGTGCGCCACGATCTCCCGGCTGCTGGCGATGATCGAACGAGCCTTGGTGCGGAAAAGCCCGCAGCTGCGGATCAGCTCTTCGACCTTGGCCTGGTCTGCTTTGGCCATCGCCTGGGCATCGGGGAAATGACTGAACAAGGCCGGTGTGATCACGTTGACCCTGGCGTCGGTGCACTGAGCCGACAAGATGGCGGCCACCAGCAGTTGCCAGGGCTCCGCATGGTCCAGGGTGCACACAGCCTGAGGATAAGTCTGGCGCAGCAGCCGCATGACAACGGCGCCTTGCCGGCGCAGCCCGTCGCGCTTTAAAGGTTCGGCATCAATCATCGGATCAGCTCCTGCAAATAAACCAGGATCTCCAGGGTCTGGCTGTCCGCCTTCCGGAAAACGCTGAGGCGAAGCGCCGTTCCAGGCTCGGCATCCTTGAGCAGGGCGCTCAGCTCCGCCGCGTCCAGAACCGGCTGGTCGTTGATCGCTGTGATGATGTCGCCTTTGCGCACGTCGGCCGCGTAAGCCGGGCTGTCCGCGACCACGCTGCTGACATAAAGGCCGTCCGGGAATCGGTACAGACGCTGCAGTTCCAGGAAGCTGTCCTGCTTGAGCACAGTCAGACCGAGCCAGGCTTTGGCCTCGGCAGGCTCGCTGTCGCGCACAATATCCCGCGCGACAGCCAGCATGGCGCTGGTCGGCAGCGCATAGATCTGCGTGTCATATGATTCGCGGGCCAGGCCGCAGTTGGCCAGGCCGATCACCTCGCCCTGCAAATTGAGCAGCGGGGCGCCGGTACAAAACCCGGCAGACGGCAGATCCGTCATGATCATCTGGACCTCGGTGCCGTTCTCCAGGACGACGCTGCGCTTAACCGCGCTGATCAGGCCGCTGGAAAGGTTGCCGGCCTCATTGAGAAGATCGGGGAAGCCGACGCTCAGGATCATCTGCCCGACCCGAATGTCCGAGCTGCCGGAAAGCCGCGCCGGCTGGAAAATCCGCTTGCCGGACTCCTCTGAAAGGTCGATCACGGCCAGCCCGGTCACAATGTCGCGGCCGACGACACGCCCCGTGACAGGGCTGTCGGAGCCGTTCAGGAACACAAGGACTTGCGCCGCCGGCAGCAGGTTGCCCGATCTGTCCAGGGCGATCGACAGGACTGAGGCACTGGTCACAACAGTCCCCTGGTTGTCGATGATCAGGCCGCTGGCCTCGTTGGTTCGGGTGGTCTGGGCACCGCTGGCGGGCACCTCGACCCGAATCCCGACTACAGACGGCTCGATCATGTCGTAGATCTGCTGAACCAGCCGCTGGGTTTGCCACAACGCCAGCGTCTCCGATGCGTTATGCATCGATGGCGTCGGTGATGGCGTCGGACTCGCGCTCGGCTCAGGTGTCGGGCTGGGTGACGGAGTCGTTGTCGGCCGGGGGGTAGGCGTCGCGCTTGGCTTGGGTGTCGGGGTCAGTTCGGTTCCGCCCGTCGCAGACGGTTCCGTGCTCTGTGAGACGATTCTCAAGCTGTCCAGGCCGGTAACCTGGGCCAGCCAGGGCCAGGTCCGGCCGGTTCGGATAAAACGGAGCAATACCGCGGCGGTCAAAAGCGAAGATGCAATCGCTGAAAGCAGCAGCAAGACGAACAGGCCGGCGATCCATTTTGTTTTGGTCTTCAACAAAAATCCTCCCATCCGGAAAGGTACTTTCCATTCTAGCGAAAAAAAGTGAATGCACTATGAACAAGGCGCCATCAGGGGCTTTGCAACGTGAAAATGAAACGGGCCCCGCCGAGATCGCTGCGCGCCACCCGGATTTTCTGGCCGTGGGCGGCCAGGATGGTGCGGCAGATATAAAGCCCCAGTCCGGATCCCTTGGACGTGCGTGACTTGTCGACTTTATAGAAGCGGTCGAAGATATACGGGTATTCCTGTTCAGGAATGCCCGGGCCTGAATCGTCGATAACGACTTCAATCTCCTTGGGGCGGTCTGATTTGCGCGTCGTCAGGGCGATGATGCCGTCGTCAGGCGTGTAATGGATGGCATTGGACACGATGTTGTATACGACCCGGCTGATCGCCTCGCGGTCGCCGAGGACGAGCAGTCTGCCGTTGTCGTCATTTAGAAATTCCGTCTGGACGTCGAGCCGCTTTTCGGACAGCAACGACTCCAGACCGATGATATCTTCCTTGATAACCTGGTTGATGTCGAAAACCGTCTGGTTGATCTTTTGTGCGCTTTCCAGAACGGTGCCCTCGAACATCGTGTTGACCAAGGTCTGAAGACGCAAAACCTCCTGCTTGACGATCTCCAGGTAGTGCGGCGATCGTTCCGGCGGGATCGTCCCGTCGAGCATGCCCTCGACAAAACCGCGGATCGTGGTGATCGGGGTGCGCAGGTCATGGGAGACGCTGGAGATGAAGTCCTTGCGGTCGCGTTCCTGGTTGGCCAACTTGTCCATCATGCTGTTCATTGTCTCGACCAGGCCGGTCAGGTCATCGGTCACCAAACCCTGCAGCCGTCCAGGTGCCTTTTTCGGCAGTTCGACCCGAGCGCTCAGATCGCCGCGGGTCACCTTCTCGGCCGCTTCGGAGAGCAGGCGGATCGGGCGGGTGATGTTGCGCGAGATGATGCCGTTGATCACAAGCGCGGTGGCGAACGCGACCAGAAATGACACGATCAGGCCGTTGGTCATCAGGAAAGCGGTAAAATTGCCGTCCTGCGTCTGCATGTGCAGCTGTATTTCGCCGCGGTAGCCGAAATTCCCGGTTGGAACCGGGTAGGCCGCCGACAGCCAGTAGGCCCCGCTGTCGGCCAGCAGGCCGGAAAAGTCGCCGCCCTGGGTCATGCCGGAGGTGCCGCTGCTTTTCGCTGCCAGGAATTCATCGGGCAGGACGAAATAACCGCGCTCGGAGCGTTCCAGCCGTTCGCGCACCACCGCCGGCAAACCGGTCTGCAGGAAGATCTCGCCCCTGAAATTGATAATCCAGACGGTCGCGCCGCTGGAACGGGCGGTGAAATTC
>ERZ747221.770-NODE-770-length-35863-cov-5.141312_pt1 | contig 35863 bp, 27 predicted proteins | sample MGYA00374949_ERZ747221 | MGnify/ENA primary metagenome ERZ747221 (study PRJEB28779, sample SAMN05720172) | bioreactor metagenome | isolation source: Anaerobic biogas reactor | place: USA:Washington, USA | collected 2015-08-08 ... | reverse complement strand
GACCGTCACTGCCACGTGCGGCCGCAGTAGTGGGACTCTGACGATTACTCAGGAGGACGGGTACTGGGACGGCGACAACTTTTTCTGGTCGACCGACGAGGCTATAGAAATCCGCGACGGCGAGCAGTTGCTCGGCAGGTTTGGCCCGGCCAGCATCGCTGTTTACGCTGACCCACAAGTGAATCTGGGTTTCGCGATCCAAGCGGACAACGAACTGACGAGTTTCACGCTCACCTCGGCGTTGCTCGACTTCCCGAATATCGAGCATGCCTGGGCGCGCGCCGACGCCGCATTCACCTTACTCGATTGCCAAGGGGTGGGAGCGTTGCTGACGGGCACTGGGCCCGGCGGCGGTGCGTACATGGCCATGTACAACGGCACGGCTTCGGACGCTACAACATTTGCGGAGGGTATCAATACCATCGAGGTAGTCTGGCCGGAGACTTTGGCGGTCGCTGAATTCAGCAGCGCATCCTCCGGGGAGTAGATGAATTCCGTGGCGGTGGTGGGGTGATGGGGGTGATCGAGACGACGCGTTCGGCTGCTTGCCCGAAGCGCTGCCGTTTTAGGAGAAGACGAAACATGATCGCACGCTCTGCCGCCGTTGGAGTGCTGATGCTCCCAGTGGTTGGCAGTACCGTGGATATTCCGAGCTCGGTAAGTGACATGGGTTCTCGTTTGTACTTTACCCCTACCCAGGGTGACATTGGCGGTGGAACCACATTATGAGATCACACCAGGGCCGTTTGGGTTCGGTCTATTGCGCCTGGCCTTTTCTGCGGCGGCGGAGCGTTGACGCTAATCAGCGCCTTCCGCTTTTCCGCCCTACGCGGCGCTCAAGGAGAGCGGGACGCGCGCTGACCGGATTGCTATCCGCGCTTGCAGCCCTGCTATTCGTCAGCGCGGTGCCTTCGTCCGCGAGCGATGTTCCCGCGTGTAGCGAGGCGCCTGTAATGTTCACCCCCGCGCCCGAGTCCGTTCTTCTCAAGCCGCTGCCGATTACGCTGCAAGTTGCACAGATCGGACCGGATTTCGAACTCGCAACCATATCGGACGTCGAAGTCGCCGATCTTGATGGCGACGGTCAGCTCGAGCTGGCGGTGGCCTGGTTTGCAACCGATCAGCATGATGCCAGCCGGAATACCCGCCGCCTGGTGATATACCGGCTCGCGGCCGTTCCGCTCGTCGGGCTTGAGTTCACCGTTATAGCTGACTTGGACCTCTACATACCCGACTTCAAGGTTCCGGCGCTCTCAATATTCCGCAACGGCACGGCCGACATCGGGATCGGTGATTTCGATGGGGACGGGGACCTCGATCTGGCAGTGCACGCGTTCTTCGGGGATGAACTCTGGTTCATCGAGAATTTGGGCGGTGCGTCGTATCAGCAGTATCTGATGTTCCCGTTTTACTTTGATTCAGCCGGGAACTTTATTACGCCTCCGGAATCTCTGGCGGGTGACTTTGATGGCGACGGCCGGGACGAGCTCGTCTACATCGCGGACCCGATCCTGCAGATTGACGGTCAGATCATCCACTTCTGGAAGACCGACGACACGATCGCGAACATGTACCGCGTTGAGTGGGAGGCGCTGGAAGATCCGGTCTTCACGCAGTGGACGCGCGGCTTGGCCGTGGCCGATTTCGACGGGGATGGCCGCAGCGACCTGGCCTTTACCGGCACGATGGAACCGCCCTACGAAAGCGGCCCGATACTCACGATCTGGTACGGCTTGGATCCGGATACGCGGCAGTTTCACGTGCACCACGAGTATCCCGACATGCTGTGCTCGGATGTGGTCGCCGTTCGGCCGGATGCGTCGCGCAACCCGGGTGTCATTTTGAGTGATTTGGACGGCACGAAAATTCAGTATTGGGCGGGGGCCCAGGGTAGCCAGGTCGACCTGACCTTCCAGTTTGAGTGCGGCGGTTTCGCCGGCCTGTCGCCCGGCCGCGGTATGACCCTCGTCACGGCCGACATAAACGGCGGCGGCCGTTTGGGCGTACTGACCAAGCAGAAGCACGGCCACGCCGGAGATGCGAATCAGGTGCAGGTAGCCAGGTACTCTCCGGCGTCCAGCGCTTGGGTCAGAGCTGCACCCAATCCGCTGAACACGGGCGGGTTTGGGAACTGGGATTGTGACCAAATTCTGCGGCCGCGGAATTTGGCCGCCGGCGACGCGCTCGGCAACGGTCTGCCGGAGGTATTCGCCGCGTTCGGCCCTTCCCCTTGCGGTACGCTGAGCAGTTCTGGCAGCCGGCTCGAAGTCGCAATATGGCAGAATAGCTGCGCGGGCGATGTAAACGGCGACGGCTGGGTGGGCCGGCCAGACATGCGGCATCTGTACCGTGCGCTTGGCACCTGCCGGGGCGATGCGCGCTTCAACCTCAATGCGGACATTGACAAGAACGGCTGCGTAAACCTGATTGATCTGGGATTACTGCTCGAGGACTGCGGTTGCACCGCCCGCGACGGGATAACTTCGCCCTGCGGCAGCCAAAAGGTGGGGGATTCTAACTGCGACGGCGTGGTCAACGTGTTCGACCTGGAGCCCTTCGTCAGGGCGGTCACGGGCGGCCACGCTGCCTGGTACGCCTATGTGGGCGAAAGCGCCTGCGACTTTTTGTGCGTGAATGATGTCGATGGCAGCGAGAGGGTGGACGTATTTGACATCGACTTGTTCATGCAATGCGTGTTGTCGGCAGTTGATCTGACAAGCGGCAATTAGGCCCGACTTCGCACCGCAGGCCGCCAGGCGACTGGCGCCACTCTGGTCGGGAGATTCGCGGCGGGATTCCGGGGCGGCACGCCCCGGCTCTGCTCTCTGTTGTGCCCCCGCCTCTTGATCCCTAGATCCCTTGATCCCTCGATCGAGGTCAGGGCTCAGCGGGCACTCACGTAGGCGTCAAGCGAGAATCAGATTGATCAGCCGACCCTTGGCCACGATGGTCTTGCGCACCGGCCGGTCCGCTACAGCTTTGGCGATCGCCTCGTTCTGCAGCGCTAGCCGGGTGAGTTCGGCATCATCGGCGTCCACCGGGGCCTGGATGCGCCCGCGCACTTTTCCGTTCACCTGCACGGCCATCTCAATAACGTCGTCTTTGACCAAGGCCGGGTCGAAACCGGGCCAGCCGTCCTCGACTATTGACCGCGGCTGTTCAAGCCGAGACCAGAGTTCCTCGCTGATGTGCGGCGCAAAGGGCGCCAACAGCTTCAGGAAACGTGCGCATTGGCCGCGCCCAACCGTCTGTGCCTTGCCGGCCTCATTTACCCAGACGATCATCTGCGCGATGGCCGTATTCAGTGAGAAGCGTTGGATATCGCTGCCGACCTTTTGAATGGTCTTGTGCAGCAGCCGTTCGAGCGCCTCGTTGTCCTTATCCACCAGTTTGGGGTTAATGCGCCAGGCGCCTTCCGGGTCGTTTTCGTCGACGGGCTGAACGATGAGGCGCCAAACGCGTTGCAGAAAGCGGTGTACGCCGATTATGTCGCGGGTATTCCAGGGCTTGCTGGCCTCGAGCGGCCCCATGTACATCTCGTACAAACGCAAGGTGTCCGCGCCGTACTCCTCGATAATGTGATCGGGGTTGACGACGTTTCGCAGCGTCTTGGACATCTTGGCGTTGGTTTCGGTCAGCTTCTCGCCCGTCTGCTTGTGGTAAGCTCCGTCTTCGCGAAAATCGATGTCGTTGTAGTGAATGTATACACCGCGCGCATCCTGGTATGCGTAGGCGGTGATCATGCCCTGATTGAACAGCTTGTGAAACGGCTCCGGCGTGGAGAGATAGCCCAGATCGTACAGCACCTTGTGCCAGAAACGTGCGTACAGCAGGTGCAGCACGGCGTGCTCGGCGCCGCCCATATACAGGTCGACTCCGCCCAGTTGCGGCGCGCCGCCGGCCGTTCGTCCGCCCAGCCAATAGCGCTCGGCCTGCGGGTCAATGAAGCGCGCCGCATTACGCGGGTCGCAGAAGCGGATGTAATACCAGCATGAGCCCGCCCATTGCGGCATGGTGTTGAGCTCGCGCCGGTACTTGACGCCGTCGCGCTCCACGACCTGCCATTCTTTGGCCCGCGCCAGCGGACTGCCCGGCTGCGAATTGGGGTCGTCGCTGGTTTCCGGGCGAAAGTCCTCCATGTCCGGCAGTCGCACCGGCAACTCGGCTTCGGGCACCGGCTCTATTCCGCCGTCGGGGCGGTACAAAATCGGGAACGGCTCGCCCCAGTAACGCTGCCGGGAGAAGAGCCAGTCCCGCAGTTTGTATTGGACTGTCCCTTCGCCCAGATTGCTCGATTCCAACCAGGCGGTGATGCGCTGCTTGGCCTCCAGCGTATGTAACCCGTTCAGGTTGCTTTGCCCGGGGAAGTGGTCGCCCGGTTCGCCCGGCGAATTCACGTTGAATCCCAGGTCGGTGTAGGCTTCGCCGGTGCGCGTACAGAACTCGCCTTTCTGGAAGCAGTCGCGCAGGTCTTCGAAGCTGCGGAATCCCAACTTGTCGAAGACGTCTGGCCAAGCCACGCGCGTGTGCCCCAGCTCACGCTCGATCAGGCCGGGCAATTGCTTCAGAACGCCGTCGGCGAATAGCTCGCTCGCACGCGGCGCGGGCCCCGGACCGCCACGCCGTGCCAGCACCTGCTGCAACGTCTGCGCGAAACCCGGCGGGGCAACGTCGCCCGCCGCCACGGCGTCCAAGAAGTCGGCGAGCACGTCACGCCATTCGCTCTCGGCCTGCGCCTCTGCGGGCGCGGCCTGTGCAAAATAGTGCATGGCCGCCACGGTCGCCGGATAGACCACGTCACGAATGGGAATCCCGAACTCGCGCGCGAGCTCAAAATCACGCTCATCGTGGGCCGGCACCGACATGATCGAGCCCGTGCCGTACCCCATGAGCACGTAGTCCGCGACCCAAATCGGCACGCGCTGCCGATTAACGGGGTTGATGGCGTACGCCCCGGTAAACACGCCGGTCTTGACCTTCGTCTCGGCCGTGCGGTCGAGCTCCGATTTCTGCCGGGCCTCGGCCACGTACGCGTTTACGATGTCGCGATGCAGATCCGTGGTGATGATGGGCACCAGCCGGTGTTCCGGCGCCAGAACCATGTACGTGGCGCCGAACAGCGTATCCGGCCGCGTCGTGAATACGCGGATTACCTGGCGTCCCAGGTCGCCGGGGGCGTCCAGGCGGAAGTCAACATAGGCCCCTTCGCTGCGCCCGATCCAGTTGCGCTGCATCTGCTTGATCGGTTCGGGCCAGTCCAGGCCTTCCAGATCGTCCAGCAAGCGCTGCGCGTACTCCGTAATTCGCAGCATCCACTGCCGCATGGGGCGCCGGTAGACCGGATGGTTCCCACGCTCGCTGCGACCTTCGTTCGTGACCTCTTCGTTCGACAGTACCGTACCCAGCGCCGGACACCAGTTCACCGGCACTTCGGCCAGATAGGCCAGGCGGTGCTCGGCCTGGTATTCCTCGATGGCCTGCTGGCCGCGGGCGCGCACGTCCGCCGGTACGGGCAGTTCCTCAATCGGCCGCGCCGCACCGACCACGGTCCGCCCGTCGGCATCCACCCAGCGCCATTCGGGGTCGTACCAGGAGTTGAAGATTTTCAGAAAGATCCACTGCGTCCAGCGGTAGTAGTTTTCGTCGCAGGTTGCCAGCTCGCGGTCCCAGTCGTATCCCAGGCCGATCATCTCGAGCTGGCGTTTGTAGGTCGCTATGTTGCGCCGGGTGGTCTCACGCGGGTGAACGCCGGTTTCGATGGCGTATTGCTCGGCCGGCAGTCCGAACGCGTCCCAGCCCATCGGGTGCAGCACGTTATGACCGCGCATGCGCATGTAACGTGCGATGATGTCCGATGCGATATAGCCCAGGGGGTGGCCGACGTGCAGACCGGCCCCTGATGGATAGGGGAAGAAGTCGAGCACGTAGAACTTCGGCCGTTCGCTGCCCGGCTCACCGGGGTTGGCCGCGCGGGCGGCGCGCTCGCGGGCCCAAGTCCGCTGCCACTTGAGTTCGATCTCGCGAAAATTGTAGTTAGCGCCCATGCTAATCGGCCGGCTGCGTCGCCGCCGCTCGGTTATCAACAAATCCGTTTCGCAAGTGAATATTCTCGGGATTCAACCAGCCGCCCAGAACCTCTTGAGCCGCCAGTTGCGAGCTCATGGCGTGCAAGCGCGGCCTCTGCTGGTCGAATTCACCGCGGTAGACAGGTTTCACGCCCTCGATTTCGACCACCGCCCACTTGAACAGCTTGGCCACGTCGTTCACCACCACCACGTGAGCCGACGCACTCGACGGGTCTGCCTCCTCGACGGCCTGGAAAATTTCGCGCGGCAACTTCTGACTGTCAGGCAGGTATTGCCCGAGCTGGTCGGACATGCGCGTCACCGGCTGCAGCGGCGCCGCGGGGCCCAGTTCCGTAACATAGGCGGAGGGGGCCGGAGGAGTATCGCTCAAGAACGCGGGGGCGGCCGGCTCTGCCGCCGTCAGAAGCTGCTTCAGCTCAGTGGCCTGCTCCACTGCAGCCGCCAGCCCTACGCTCCGGGCCGCTTCGGCCAATTGCCGCGCGTGTTCGCCCGCGGCGGTATGGGCCTTCATCAGCTTCAGGTCAGCGCGGACCTGCTCGCGCACCTCGTCCAACGACGCGGGCGGCGCAGACGGCTCTGCCTGCACCACGCGGAACATATAGGGCTGGTAAGGCGTCTCCGATGGACGCCGCATTCCAGGGCTGAAGTTCGTTTTTCGAGTAACCAGCACCGGGCTGGGTTCGTTCAGGCTGAGCACCGGCAGGCGCTCCTCCGGCTGCGGCGTGTAAAGGCCCTTCACGCGGAAGGCCAGTTCGGAGGCGGACAGTCTGTTCGACCCCTCGGAGTAGATCGGTTCGGGCGAGCCGAGCTGATCCGCAAGCTGCCCGGACAGGGAGTCAGGGCGATCATCGAAGTACTTCCGCAGCTCCTCGTAGCTCATCAGCGGCGTCTGCTGGTAGATGACCTCGGCGCGGGAGGCAAACTGTTCCCGCAAATCACTGAATGAAACCAGCGCACCTTCGGGCTCCGGCCGGAAACCTTGCTCATCCGGACGCTGGGCCTGCCAGGGGGCGTACACTGTGTCGCGAATCTGGTTCATCAGACTTTGCGCTTCCAGGACGGCACGCTCCTTGATGAAGTCCTTACGGACCTGGTCCTTGGCTTCCTCGAACGTCATGGGGACCCTGGTTGGGGTGCCGGCGGCGGCCTGAGCGTCCGGGGTGACGGTCTTGGTGTAGTTCCACGCGTTTTCCTGGAAGTACTTCTCGAGTTCGCGCTGCCGGGCGCTGATTTTTGGCTCGAGGCTCTTGGGATCGATGGTCACGTACTCAATTCGCACGCGGTCAGGCAGGCGGTACCCGAATTCGATCTGGTCGTCGGTATGCCCGGGGAAACGCTCCTTGTTCGCCTCGAAAAAGGCCTGAAGCTCCTCCTCGGTCGGCTCGGCTACCCCATTGACGAAGGCCCGCGAGTCGATGACCGAAACCTGGACGTCCGCTTTCTGGGTCGCGTCGCGATAGGCCACTTCGATGCGCGGCGCACTTTCGGCGAGCGCTTCTTCCTGGATGCTCAGCAGTTTCTGAACGGCGAGCCAGCGGCCAATCAGCTCGTACAGTCCTTCCGCACTGCGGCGGCTCGACTGTTGGATGCCCGCCAGGATGCGCTGCAGCTCCTGCGGGTTCCCGGACTGTGCCAGCGCCGCCTGCACTTCCTCAGAGCCGACGCGGATGCCCATGCGCTGCGCTTCCTTCGTCAGCAGCCAGAAGTCCAACGGGTCGAACCGCATCACCGAGCTGTCCAGAGCCGCGAGCGCCTGCTGTTCGGCCTGTGCTAGGGCCCAATCGCCCGAAGTGATCTCGCCGTGAATGGAATTCCCAATGACGATATCGTCCCGGCGCGAGGGTCCCGAATTGCCCCCGGGAGTGATTAGCCACGTCACCAGCAGCAACGACATAAAAACCATCAGCAACGCGCGGCTATAACGACGGAAAAACTTCGTAAAACGCATGATCAATCCTGACAGTAGGCTGCCATACGGGGCTCGCGCCATCCGGTCGCGACAGACCGGCTATAATACGCCTTCAGCCGCCCAAAACAAGGCGCGCCAGAGCTGGAATCCGTCGCGGTTCAGCACCCGGCGATTCCCACGGCCGTCGCCTGCAGCGCCCGGCGTATGCCCTGCGGAGAGGGGACGCCGGGATGCCTCCCCCGGATGCTGCCCGCGTTTGAGGCGGACCGTGCCCGTCGCCGACGCGGCGGCCGGCATGCGTCGCGGCAGGTGAGGGACAAACGCTACGGTTTCGCCGGATCTGTGACGGGCTCGCGGCCCTGTCGCTGGGCGAGCGCACGGTAGTACGCATCCAGCAGACTTCGCAGCTCGGCCGGTACTTCCTGCTCCGGCGGTGGGGCGATGCGGCGCAGGTCGTCTTCGTGCGGGCGGGCGAGGTCAACCGCCGTTCGCGCGGCGCTCGACAGTCCGCCGCCCGCCTGAACGTTTGGGTCGCCTAATGAGAGGCGAACGCGCAGGGCCTGCAGCTCGCCCAGGCCGCCCAGCCGGCGAGACTGCTCGTGCAGGCGCTTGAGCGCCGTGACGAAGGCGGCCGCGTTGTCGGCGGGCCAGCCCAAATCGACCAGCATGTCCTCCGCCACTTCCCCGCCACGATTCATCCATTCCAGTAGGTCGAGCGTTTCGGTCAGGCCTTCGGTTTGCAGAGGGCTTGTTCGCAAGCGCCAGCTCGGCGGCTGCGGCGCCTGCGGTAACGCGACTGTTCCATTTTCCGTCGGCGAGTAGGCGTGACCGCTGCCTGTTCCACCGTCGGATTGTCCCGAGCCGGACGACGGCTGGTTCTTATCGCCCGCGCCTTGGTCGGAACGCTGACCCGGTTGATCGCCGCCGGCTTGAGGCTGCCATTGCGAACCTCCGCCAGCCTGACCAGCCTGATTGGATGCCTCCTCACCCGGTTTTCCCTGGCCTGGATTCGCTGAAGAAGAACCGCCAGGCTGCGGAAATTGCTGGGGCCGGGCGGTCGCTTCGCCCTGGCCGGACGCGGGTGAGGCCGCAGGTGGCGTTTGGCCGGTACGCTCCGGCGAGGCACCGCCCGCGGGCTCAGGCGCTTGAGGCTGCTGTTGCGAACCCTCGCCAGCCTGATTGGATTTGGCCCCACCCGGTTTTTCCTGGCCCCGATTCGCTGATGGAGAACCGTCAGGCTGCGGAGGCGGGGGGGGTGCGGTTGGCGCAGGCGGAGTGCCTTCTGGCTGCGGAGATTGCGGGGGCTGGGCGTTCGGTTCGTCCTGCCCGGACGCGGGTGGGGCCGCAGGTTGGTTTGGGCCGGCTTGGTCCGGCGGCGTGCTGCCCGGGGGCTCAGCCTGCGCGGGGTTTTGTGGTTCACCGCCGGCCGGCTCCACTTCCGGCTCTGGCTTCGGTATGCGGCGTCCGAGGTCCCGCGCCATGTCCCCATGTTCTTCGATAAACTGTTGGAGATCGCGTTCGAAGCTGCCCTCATTTGAAGCGGAGGGACTGGAGGGCCCTCCCGCCGCGCCAGCCGCTCCGGACTTATCTGAAGCGGGCCCGGTCGATCCAGGCTGATCACCGGTTTGCCCCCCCGACGCGCTGGCGGTCGGCTCCTTGTCAGCGGGATGCTGGTCGGCCGCGGCCTTCTCGGACGGCGGCCCCTGAGCACCGGCGGGTTGCTGGCTCGGGCGGCCGCGGACTGCCTCGGCCGGCTTGCTCAGTATGAACTCACGGCTGCGGCCGGTTTGTGCCGCGGGCGTGCCGTCGAACCGGGTGCGGCCGTCGCGGACTTCGAACCAAGCGCGCATCTGCTGGCCGGGTTTCATCGGCAGATCGGCCGTAGGGATGCGGACGCGCCCGCGCTGCCCGTCCGGGTCAAGTTCCATTTTGAGTATGTTGCGCGCCAGCGCGCCCGCGTCAGCCCGCACCAGTTCGAACTCCGCCACGCGGATGTCGTCTTCGGCGACGGCCACGAGCGCCGCGTGGCGCGTGACGTCCAACACGCCGCCGGGCATGTCGGCCTCGGCCGGCTCGACGATGGTCACGGTGGGGGCTTCGTCCGGGCGGAGCGTGATCTGGTGAGTACGCGGGTCTTTGACGGGGGCGCCCAGCCGGTCGTGAAATTCAATGCGGTATTGCCCGCCTTCGACCAGGACCATTGATAATTCGAAGCGGTACGGGTCGGCGGGGTCAACATTCATCCGCGTCCTGGTTTCGTGGCCGTTAGTGAGAACGAAGGTGCCGTTTTCCACGACCGTGTTGGCGAAGGCGCGGAACGTGGCACGCGTACCGGCCAGGACCTCCAGATCCGGATTGCTCGTTATCCGAAGCGGCAGTCCACTATACGCCGGCGGTTCGAGTTCGATCTCCAGGCCGGTGAGCATCGGCACGGGCAGCACCGGGATGGTGCCTGTGAGAACCGCGTCATTGGCGGTGCAGCGGTAGTGAATGTCGCGGTTTACTTCATGCGGTGCGAGCGTGAGCAGCCAATTCGCGGCCGGTTCCGTTACGGGCTTGAGCTCATAGCGCATTGCACGGTCGCCGGAGTCCGGGTCGGCGGCGAGCATTTCAAACGTAACTTGCCGAATCGAGCCGCCGCGAGCCGCAAATTCGAGTTTGAGCTCCTGCCCAGCGTGGACCGCCTCGCCGGGCCGGGGGCAAACCTGTTCCAGCGTTGTGGCCGTAGGCGCGGGCCGGCTTGCGCCGAAAAACCTGGCCACTGAAGGCCAAACGGGTTTACTGGCGAGCAGGGCGTAGCCGATCCAGGCCGCCAAGACTACGGTGAACAGCGTGAGCGGCAGCCGCATGGCGCCGGACTCACCGATGCGCATCGGCCAGTGCTCGGACAGGTCGGCGGCGGCCTGCTCGGCGGCCGCGGTGCTGGCGTAAGTGGCGCGTGGCTCGCGCTGCAAGAGGACGGCATTGACGATCGAGTTGTGATCGATTCCGCTGGCGCGTTCGAGGGCGCGGGCCGCGTAGAGCGGGTTCAGGCGGCGCCGGAAAGTCAGTACGAGCAGGGCCAGACAGCTCAGGCCGAGGAACCAGCACCAGTACCGGGCGACCAGCAGGGCAGTGGAGCGCGGAAGCCCGGCCGGATAGGAATGATCGGCCACGACGAAAAGCAACGGCGGGACCGCGGCGACAGCCAGCAGGACGAGGAACCGCCGCCCGGCCATCTGCAGGGCGAGTTTACGACGGTAGGACTCGAGTTCGTGTTGGAGAACCGCCCCGGGATGATCTTGGGGTTGCTGGGGCATCTGGTCAGAGTCAAGCTGAGGCACATCGCACCGCTGCTATTCTACGAGAACGCCAAGAGCGTGATAACTCGCCCCGTTGTGCGACCAGTGAAATCCGATAATGTTCTCGGGAACAGGTGTACGAGCGTTAACTGATGGACGCCGGGCGCTTTGAGCGGCGCTGCAATAACAGATGGGATAGCACAAAGTTGGAAAATGGCTAGGATAGGTGGCGAAGGAGTAAGGCGCTTACAGGAGAATCTTAGGCATGTCATTGGCGTTTAAACCATTCGAGGAGATGACGCGCGATGACTATGCGCAGATCGGCCTCAAATGCGGGCTGGAGGTGCATCAGCAGCTTCTGACCGAAACGAAGCTTTTCTGCCGCTGCCCCGCGGGGCGCTACAGCAACGATTACGACACCGAGATTTTGCGGCATATGCGGCCGACGCTGTCGGAATTGGGCGAGTACGACGGCACGGCTTTGATGGAAAAAAAGACCCGCAAAAACATCTATTATCGCATCCACCATAGTACGGTTTGCACGTACGAGTTTGACGACACCCCGCCGTTTCTGATCGACGACGACGCACTCGACATCACGCTCGAATTGTGTCTCTTGTTCGACCTGAATATCGTCAGCGAGCTTCACATAGCGCGCAAGCAATACCTGGACGGCTCCATTCCGGCCGGGTTTCAGCGCACCGGCATCGTGGGCGTGAGCGGGGCGATTCCGTACGGCGACCGGACGATTGGGGTTCGCCAGCTATCCATAGAAGAGGACGCCTGCCGCGAGGTCTCGGACGTCGGGCACGACCGCGTCTATCTGACCGATCGCCTGGGCATGCCGCTGATCGAAGTTGTGACCGAGCCGGACATGTGTACGCCGGACGAGGCGGCCGACGTTTGCCAACTGATTCGGCGGATTTGCCGGAGCACGGGGAAGGTGCGCACCGGCTATGGCGCGGCGCGGCAGGACGTGAACGTCAGCGTGGCGGGCGGGACGCGGGTTGAGATCAAGGGTGTACCGCAGATTTGGCGGATTCCGCGGCTGGTCTACAACGAGGCTCATCGGCAGTGTGCCTTGCTCGGGATTCGCGAGGAACTCCGGCGGCGCGGTGTTACTCCGCAGACGTTCCAGTACTCGGCGCATGACGTCACGCGCCTGGCCGAGCGCGTGCAGTGGGAACCGGTGCGCGCGGCGGTCGAGGCCGGCTTGCGCGTCAAATGCGTGGTGCTGAAACGTTTCGGTGGGCTGCTCAATACGGTCACGCAGGAGCGCACCACGTTCGCCAAGGAATTCGCCGACCGCGTACGCGTCATCGCCTGCCTGACGCGACTGCCGAACATAACGCACTCAGACACGGCCACTGAAGCTCTGGCGGCGCGCGACTGGGAGAATTTGCGCAAACGCACCCGGGCGGCCGCCGACGATGCACTGCTGCTGGTCTGGGGCAGCGAAGAAGACACGGAGACGGCTTGTAACGAGATTGCCATTCGGGCGCGCGAGGCGACGCTGGGCGTGCCGTCGGACACGCGTCAGCCGCTTAAGGACGGCACGACCGGCTTTGAACGCGTGCTGCCGGGGGCGGCCCGGATGTACCCTGATACGGACCTGCCGCCGCTGGCGATTTCGGCGCAGCGCGTGGCGCGCATACGGGCCGGCTTACCAGAGCGCGTCTGGAACCGCGAACAGCGGTTACGTGAGTTGGGAGTGCCGGACGACACACTGGTGCCGCTGCTCACTTGCCGGCATGGGGAGCTGTTTTTCAGGCTGGTGCGCGATCTCAAGGTCGATGCGAAGCTGGCGGCCGTGGTGTTGATACAGCGGCTGAAGGCTTGGCGTCGCGCCGGGCTGGACGTGAACGACTTGAGCGAGGCGGACATACATGCTGCGTTCGAGGCGTATGCCAGCCGGCGGCTGACGCGTGAGGGGCTGCTGGACGTTCTGGAGTACGTGTTGCGGAACCACTTTGCGCCTTGCGATTCGGCCGCGCGCGTGCAGGCGGCCATGAGCGCGCTAGGGTACGGGCACGTTTCGGAAACTGATCCCAGTGCGCTGGTTTCCAGCACGGTGAATGGGCTGGAACCGTCGCAGTTCGCGAACGCTGACGACATGCAGCGTTACGCAATGGGCGTGCTGATGCGCGATCTGCGCGGGCGCGTGGAAGGCCGGCAGGTAGCGGAGTTGGTCAGCGCCGCGCTGCGCCAGAAGTCGCGCGCGATGGCCAAGGTGGATCAAGGCTGAGGCCGGCATAGGCGCGCTCCCATCATGAGCTGACGACCCGGACCGCCGCGGTCCGGCTCTGCTTATACAATTCAGGCGAGGTGCGCTATGGACTTCACACTCGACCGCATTCTCTGGCCGACCGATTTCTCGGAGCTGTCACTTAAGGCGGGGCGCTACGCCTATGCCCTGAAACGGCACTTCGGCGCGCAACTGCACGTGGTGCACGTGATCCCTCCGATCATGACCGCCGACTTCTCAGTCGCCTTGCCGGCGACGCTGCCGGTGACGGCCGCTGACCCCGAAACGATTCAAGCCTGCCGCAAGGGGCTTCAGCGGATCATAACGGAGCGTCTGCAGGCCACCGACGATGTTCAGCAGGAAGTGCTGTTCGGCAATGCCTGGTCGGCGGTTTGCGAATACGCGGCAGCCCACCAGATAGAACTCATAGTGGTCAGTACACATGGACGCACCGGTTTGACACATATAGTGATCGGCAGTACGGCCGAGCGCATTGTGCAACACGCGCCGTGTCCGGTGCTGACGGTGAAGGCGAGTGGACGGGACTTTGTAGCGCCAGAGTGATAAAGTGATAGTGATAAAGGGGGCACGCGATCCTCCTTTATCACTCTATCACTTTATCACCTTATCACCTCATCACGGGTGCGCGAGCTTGGTCTGCCGCAGCGCCTTTTGGCCTTGGCGCGAGTATTCCAGCGACTGCATGAGAACGCGCACGGCTTCCTGATCGGCGTGGAAGCCGGCGGAATTCTCGGCTTCGACGAAGTCGACCAGGAACGAGGCTTTGCGCTGGAAGTCGCGCGGGGCCTTCAACTCTTCGTCCGTGGCGCCGGCCTGGCGCGCGTCCTTGATGTCGTCAATGAGCTCCATGAGGGCGTCGAGGGCCAAGTCACGCGCGAACAACATGCGGGATTGGATGGTCTCGGCCCGGGCGAGCAGTTCCTGCTCCGGCACGCGATGGCAGGTCTGGCATGCGTTGGCGATGTTCAGCAGTGGACTGCGCACGTGGTGGTCGCTGACCTTCATGGCGCCCACGCGCATGTAGGGCATGTGGCAATCAGCGCAGGTTACGCCGGCGCGGGCGTGGATGCCCTGGCTCCACATCTCGAATTCGGGGTGCTGCGCCTTGAGCATGGGGGCGCCGGTCTCGGCGTGCGTCCAATCCGTAAATCCGATTTCATCGTAGTAGGCGAGGATTTCGTCCGCCTTGCGGCCCTTGAACCACGGGTATGTGAGGCGCTTCTCTTTGCCCTTGAAGTAATACTCGACGTGACATTGTGCGCACACGAAGGTGCGCATCTCCTGGCGCGTGGCGTCGCGGTTGACGTCGAAGTCCGGCATGCCCTCGGCCGCCTTGACCACACGGATGCCCTCAATGAAGGCCGGGCGCGTGACGCGAAGCTGCATGGTCTGCGGATCGTGGCAGTCGAGGCAACTGATTGGATGATCTACAAGCTGCCGGGCCTCGGCGTAGGGCATTTGGTTCATTTTGTCAAAGCCGGCCATGATGTCGCCGTCGCCAAGTTGCTTGTACGCCACGTAGGTTGAGGCGTGACAATTCAGGCACGTGCCGGGCTGCGCGAACTCAAGCACGCGCTGGGTGTAAGTCTGGTCTTCGAGCATGTAGGCGTGGCCGCGCTCCTCGCGAAAGTCCTTGGCGAACGCGTAGCCGGCCCACATGGTCTTGAGGCGCGGATCGAGTTCGATTTTGGACTGCGCGACTTTGGTGCGCGGGTCCTTTTCGGATGGCTCGTGCGGCAAAGCCTCACTGCCGCCGTGCCTGGTGCGCTGCATGTCTACCGTGCGCGCATAGCCGTCGTACTGTTGCGGGAAGTTCTTGCCCCAGATTTGCGGATCGACCGTGTTGTCGTCCAGCTCGACCACGCGGAAGAAGGGGTTGCGCGCTTCCTGCTTGTGCTGGAAGATGTTGACCAGCAGGGCCGTCACTCCGAACGTCGCGGCCGCGACCAGCGCCAGGGCGGCGGCTAACAACAGGATTCGGCCGCGCCGCGGCGGGTTGGTGTACGACACGTCTTTCGGCGGTTCAACGGGGTTTGCCATGTCTCAATTCCACATTCCAGAGAGTTAAACCACACAGACAACGAGGCATAGAGAAGACACTGAGCATGTGCGCAGCCAATGTTGACAATTGGTTCTCTTTCAATGCAGGTGGCCTACGTTTGGGTGGCAGCGCGTACACGACAGCGGCGGCTGGCCGGGCTGGCTGGTGTCGATGGCCTGCACGATGTCCTGATGGCAGCGGCGGCAGGCGGCTTCGGTTACCGCCAGATTCTGCGGCGTTATCTGGATTGGCTCGTGGAACCAGCCGGTGGTGAAGGCCAGCGAGTGGTGATAGCCGTTGCGGGCCTTCACCAGGTATTTGCCTAGAAAATCGTGTGGCGTGTGACAGTCGTTGCAGGTCGCGACCGCGTGATGGCTGGAGCGGTTCCAGGCGCGGTACTGCTCCTGCATTACGTGGCAGTTGGCGCACGCGGCCGCATCATCGGTCAAGTACGAAGCGCCTTCAGCATAAATAAAGGTATATGCCCCGACGCCGGCGCCCACGCCTAACAGTCCCAGACCGGCAAACGCCGCCAACTTTACGGCATTCAGCTTTCGCACGCGACCCACCTTCGGCCCGGTTGCGAAAAGTACCCGCGGGCGCATCGGCCCGCAACATAGCGCCTTTGGCGCCACCTGCTAAAAGAGCAGGTGCAGCAAATAATCAAGCCGGCCGGAAAGAACCAGCCGGCGCCCTGAGTACCGCATGACCTCGCGTATTTGCCGGCGGTACTGGTCGGCGTAGCAGTGCTGGGGGCAATGTTTACAGGCCGGCTTGGGGTCCAGCGGGCATTGCATGCGCTTGGCGAACGCGTGGGCCGCCAGCTTGGCGCAATCGGAACAGAGTTCCAGCGGGCGGCCATGCACGCCGGCCACGTCGAGCGTGCGCAGGCGTACGGCGGCGCGCGGCACCGGGCCGTGGCGTTTGCGACAGTACAGCTCGATAAATAGCGCCAGGGTGCGCAAGTCCTTGCGCAGCTTACGGTCGATCGTCAGGTCGGCCGGTGCCTGCCGCGTTCGACTGTTCCCGGCTTGTTGGCCAGAATCGCGCATCACGCCTTCTCGACCACGGCTATCAAGTCCATGGAGCGCTGCGGCTCATACGCGTCACGCGCATAGTTGCCGAAAAACTCCACCTGCCGTGCACCGCCGGCGCTGGCAAAAGCCGCCAGGTCTTCGCGGGTCAGGCCGGTTAGACGCACGGTTTCATAGCTTGGTTCCTCGTCAGCCCCGACTGGGAGAGCGAGAAACTCGACGAAGCCTGCGCCGGCATGGCGATGGACGCCCTTTGCAAGCAAATGCTCGCGTTCGTCCACACGAGCCCGCCTGAACTTCTGCCAGATGCACGGACCCTCCGGCAGGCTCCATAGATTCAGCACTTGAATGACGCACATGCCGCCCGAACGCAGCGCCGCCAGCATGGCCGCCACGGCGCGCTGCGCGCCGCCGCGGCTGCCCGCCAGCGACAGCGAATTGCCCAGGCAGACCACGGCGTCGAACGCCGTCGGGGCCGGCTCCTCAAAGCCGCGCACCGTCCAGCGCAGTGTGCCCGACTCGCCAAACTGCTGCCGGCAACGCGCGATCATGGCCGGGCTGACGTCCGCGCCCTCCACTTCCAAGCCCCAGGAGTGAAGCATGGCGGCGTGCTGGCCGGTGCCGCACGCGGCGTCCAGAACTCGCCGCGCGCCGCACCGGTCGAAGACGGCCCGCAAGAACGGACCTTCGTTGGCCAGACGCTTCGGCCAGTCAATCAGCGCGTCGTACAGCTCAACGTGGCGTTCGAACAACTGCCCGGCCATGTTTCACCTCCGGCCCGGCCACATTCCTATTTACGTGCCAGTGCGGCCTGCACGTCCGCGGCGGCGTGGCCGTTTGTCAGCCGCAGGTTGTATTTGTCCTGCAAAATTCTAAACACGTTCGATGATACGAAGGCGGGCGGGTTGGGTCCGAGGCGGATGCCTTTTACGTCCAGCGCCAGCAAGGTCAGGAAGACCGCGACGGCTTTCTGCTCGAACCAGGAGATCGCCAACGTCAGCGGCAGATCGTTAACGCCGCAGCCGAAAGCCTTGGCAAGCGCGACCGCGACCTGGATGGCGCCGTAGGCGTTGTTGCACTGGCCCATATCCAGCAGACGCGGAATCGGGCCGACGCCGGGCAGGTCGAGCGTGCCGTAATCGTTATCACGGATGCGGAACTTGCCGCAGCCGAGCGTCAGGATGAGCGAATCCTTCGGGGTGGCTTGGGCGAAGTCGGAGAAGTAGTTTCGCGCGCCTTCATAGCCGTCGCAGCCACCGACCAGGAAGAAGTGGCTGATCTTCCCGGCCTTGACGGCGGCGACGATCTTGTCCGCCAGGCCGAGGATCACCGATTGATGGAAACCGACGGTCGATTCGCTGACGCGCTCTTCCGGCAGCGGGTCGCACTTCTTGGCGCACTCGATGACTGCTGAGAAATCATTGCTTGTCAAACGCCTGGCGCCCGGGACGGCTGTGACGCGGGTGGTGAAGAGCCGGTCGGCGTACTCCTCGCGCGGGATGAGCACGCAGTTGGTGGTGGCGACGATGGGGCCGCTGAATTCCGCGAATTCCACCTTCTGCCGTTGCCAGGCGCCGCCGTAATTGCCGGCCAAGTGCTTGTACTTTCGCAGGCCGGGATACATGTGGGCCGGCAGCATCTCGCCGTGCGTATAGACGTTGATGCCCGTACCCTCGGTCTGCTTCAGCAAATCTTCGAGGTCGAGCAGGTCGTGCCCGGTCACGAGAATGCCCGGGCCGGCCTTGGTGCCTTCATAGACTGTGGCGGGCGAAGGGCTGCCGAACCGCTGCACATGGGCTTCGTCCAGCATCTCCATGACGCGCAGATTCTTGCGGCCGCATTCAAGCGCCATTTCGAACAGCGTGGGCACGTCAAAATTGACGTTGGTCATCGTGGCGAAGAGGGCCTCTTCGATAAAGGCGCTGACCGACTCGTCCGTGGCTCCGAGCCGGCGGGCGTGGTGGGCATAAGCCGCCATTCCCTTCAGGCCATAGAGCAGGATTTCCTGCAGCGACTGTACGTCGGCATTCTTGCCGCACACTCCGACCTCAACGCATCCCGATCCGCGCGTCTGCTCACACTGATTACAAAACATCCAAAATGCTCCTTGCTGTCCGGCCGACCGGACGTAACTAAAACTCCGCGCCAGCGGCGACAACTTCGCGCCGCTCCAAAATATCACCGTGAATACCAATCACCACACTGACGACCGGCACGCTGCTGCCGGCCCGCTGCCGCGCTTCGAGCACGGCGTGCAGGATTCCAGTGCAACACGGAACCTGCATGTGGGCGACCGTGATTTCTGCTAAGTCGTTTTGTGCGATGATAGCGCTAAGGCGTTCGATCTGCTCCTGCCGGTCATCCAGTTTGGGGCAACCCACGACGACCGCGCGACCCGCCAGCAGATCGGCGTGAAAGCCGGCGTATGCGAACGGGACGCAATCCGCAGCGACCAGCAGGCGTGCTCCGCGCAGCATCGGCGCCGTTGGCGGTACGAGCCGTAATTGAACGGGCCAATGCGTCAGGGCCGAAGGCGCCGCGGCTTTTTCCGGCCGTGAGGCTGCCGTGGGACGCGCTGCGTGGCCGTTTCCGGACGCGACGTTCCAGACGTTGAGTCGCATTCCCGGGCAGCCGCCGGCGTGCGAATGGCTGGGGGCGGGACAAGCCGCCGCGCCGGCGATGGCAGGTTCGGCCGTTCGCGTTTGCGGCGCGTGAGTGGCCGCGGCGACGGCGGCTTCGTCGAACTCTTCAGCTTCGCGGCGCTCGATCCGAATTGCGCCGCGCGGGCAATGACCGAGGCAGGCGCCCATGCCGTCGCAGAGGCGATCGGCGACCAGGCGAGCCTTTCCGTCGATGATCCGCAGGGCGCCCTCGGCACAAGCTGGAACGCAAAGGCCGCAGCCGTCGCACAGTTCCTCATCAATGGTGACCACTTCTCGCAGCATGGCTCGTCCTCGTTTTGACTGGCCGGTCAAACCGGTCCCACGACAGTGGCCGGTTAACAGCCGGTCCCACAGGTTCTCGTCATTGACACAGGTTGCCCTACCGCTCCAAGTGTCGGAGAATCCTGAATTCCGGGCCTTGATCTGGATCAAGCCGTAGAAATTTTTTTGCTGAGGTCTGCGGGTCGTGGCGCAAGACGTAAGAGATATTTTTCGTAAGTGCCGGCTGTTTAAGAGCTTGAGCGAGGATTCGCTGGAGCTGTTGGCCGGCCGGGCGCGCGTGGTGCGTTTTGAAAAAGGCCGGATTATTTTTCGCCAGGGGGAGGAATGCCCGGGGCTGTACTGCGTCGGGCAGGGGCTGGTGCGCGTGTACAAGATCGCCCCGACCGGCAAGGATCACGTGCTCCACTTCGCCGAACCCGGCATGACGTTCGCCGAGGTCGCGGTGATGAGCAACTTTAGCTGTCCGGCCCACGCCGAGGCGCTCGAGGACACGGTCTGCGCCTTCGTCCAAGCCGATGATTTTCGCCGCCTGTTGCGCAGCAGCCACGAAGTGTGCCTTCAGCTCGTGGAGGGGATGGGATTCTGGGTGCGGCAGCTCGTTGGGCTGTTGGAAGACATCGTTCTGCGTGACGCGACGGCGCGGGTGGCGGGCTACCTGTTGCGAACCGACCCCAGCGGCGGACGGGCGGCGTTCACTCTGCCGACGCTGAAAAAGGACCTTGCCAGCCATTTGAATCTAACCAGCGAGACCTTGTCGCGCACGCTGCGTCGCCTGGCCGAAGCGGGCCTGATCGAAACGCCCGACGCGCAACAAATCCGGATTTGTGATTTCGCGGCGCTGCAGGATATTTCGCAAGGGCTGATGCCAGGGGAGTTTACGTAGCCCGGCCTGCCGCTCGCCGACCCGGACCGCCGTTGCGTCGAACGCGACAGAGCAGAGCCGGGGCGTGTCGCCCCGGAGTACCGCCAAAAGTCTCCTATCCGCGTAGTGCCCCCTCTGGCGTGCCGCCCCGAAATGCCGCCAAGCGCCTCCCAACCGCGCGGTTTTCCCCCCGGCGCCACCCCTCCGCCTGCCCCCGCCCGCCATCTCCGCTGGACGAAATTTCGCCCCATTGATTCGCCCCATTGAAAGGTACCCGGGTTTCGTGCTATATTGCCCGATCTTTCGCCGCCTCAGGGGCGGCGGTAGCGGTCCAAACATCAGGGAACTGTTATGGCCAAGGCCGTAGTCGCGAAAATCAAGTTGCAAGCGCCGGGCGGGAAAGCCACCCCCGCGCCGCCGGTCGGCCCGGCTTTGGGCCAGCACGGGGTCAACATCGGGCAGTTCGTCTCCCAGTTCAACGAACGCACCAAGCACATGGACGGCATGACCTGCCCGGTCGAGATCACCGTCTTCAAGGACAAAACCTTCGAGTTCGTCGTCAAGAGCCCCCCGGCCGCGGCCCTGCTGATCAAGGCCGCCAAGCCGACCGCCGAAGGCGCCGCCATCGTCGAAAAAGGCTCCGGCGAACCGAACAAGACCAAGGTCGGCCGCGTCACCCGCGACGAAGTCCGCAAGATCGCCGAAACCAAGCTGAAGGACCTGAACGCCTTCGATCTGGACGCGGCCGAGCGGATCATCGCGGGCACCGCGCGATCGATGGGCATAGAGGTAATAGATTGACGTAAAGGCCGGGTGATAGGGTGATCACCTGATCACCTGCTCACCTTCTCACCTTTTCACGTTTGGGCCTGACCACGGGCCCGGAACTTTCGTGGGAGCTTTAGCGATGCCTCAACTTCGCGGCAAGCGTTACAGACAGGACGAGAAGAAGCGGCCCGACAAGCCGGTTCCTCTCGAAGATGCAATCAAAACCCTCAAAACTTTCAGCAAGACCAAGTTCGACCAGACGGTCGACCTGGTGGCCCATCTGGGCATCGATTCGCGCCAGGCTGAGCAGGCCATCCGCGGATCGGTCAGCCTGCCGAAAGGCATCGGCGCGACCAAGAAGGTTATCGCCTTCTGCGGCGACGCGGATGCCGAGGCCGCCAAGAAGGCCGGCGCCATCGAGGCCGGCGGCGACGAGCTGATCGACAAGGTCCAAAAGGGCTGGATGGATTTCGACGTGGCCATCGCCCACCCCTCCATGATGGGCAAGGTCGGCAAGCTGGGCCGCGTGCTGGGTCCGCAAGGCAAAATGCCCTCGCCCAAGAGCGGCACCGTCACGCCGGACATCGCCACCGCCGTTCGCGAGTATGCGGCCGGCAAGGTCGAATTCCGCAACGACAAGGGCGGCAACCTGCACGCCGTCGTCGGCAAGCTGAGCTTCAGCGAAGCCGACCTCAAAGAGAACGTGGTCGCTTTCATGGATCACATTCGGCGACTGAAGCCGCCCACCGCCAAGGGACAGTTCATCAAGAAACTGGCCCTCAGCGGCACGATGACCCCGTCGGTCCTGGTTGATACGTCCACCGGCAGCGGACTGGAGTAGTCACATGAGCAAATTTGTCAAAGACCTGATTACAAAAGAGCTGCGGTCGCGCTACGGCGAGACGGACAACGCGATCTGGGTGGAGATGATCGGCATCGACGGCATCACGACGAACCAGTTCCGCCGCGAGCTGCGCGAGAAAAATTTGCGCCTGGAAGTGGTGCGCACGGCCCTGCTGCGCCGCGCCGTGGGCGATGGACCGCTTAGCCGCCTCGCCGACAAGCTCGACGGGCCGGCGGCCCTGATTACCGGCGGCGACTCCGCGGTCGAGGCGGCCAAGTTCCTTGATCAGTGGCTGCCGCGGCTGAAAGGCATGCGCCTGCGCGGCGCGCTGCTCGAAGGCGAGTTTCTGGATGAGGCGGCCGTCGCCGGCCTGTCCAAAATGCCGACCAAGCGCGACATGCAAGCCCGCTTGGCGGGTTACATCCGTTCGCCCGGCGCCAACTTGGCCTCGGCCATGCTGGCCGGCGGCCGCAATATCGCCGGTTGCCTGAAGAGTCTGATTGAGAAGCTTGAGAAGGCCCCGGCGGCGGCTGAGGCCGCCCCGGCCGCGGCCGAACCGGCCCCGGCGCCGGCCGAGTAGTTTAGTTTTGCGAATTCTTTCGTGCCCGACTGCTCCCTCACGGGATTAAATGAAGCCAGCGGGGCTTCAGCTATCGGGGCGACTGGAAATTGAAGTTTGGAGTAAGTGACATGGCAGAAGCACCTGCCCGTACTTTTGACGCCGCGATCAAGGAACTCGGCGATCGTATCGCCGGCCTGACGCTGGTCCAGGCCCGCGACCTGACTGATTATCTCAAGGAAGCTTACGGCATCGAGCCGGCGGCCGGCGGCGCGGTAGTGATGGCCGGTCCGGCGGTCGGCGGCGCCGCACCTGGCGCGCCCGCGGCCGAAGAGAAGACCGAGTTCAACCTGGTCATCAAGTCAGCCGGCGACAAGAAGCTGCAAGTGATCAAGGTGGTCCGCGCGGCCCGCAGCGACCTGGGCTTGAAGGAAGCCAAGGAACTCGTGGACACCGCCCCGAAGCCCTTGCTCGAAGGCGTTTCCAAGGACGAGGCCGCCAAGTGGGCCAAGCAGCTTGAGGAAGCCGGCGCGACGGTCGCGATCGAGTAGACCTCGCAGCTCTACAACATGGCATGCGGCCGGCTTTCGCCGGTCGAAAAACAACAAGCCCGGCCAAAAACGGCCGGGCTTTTTATGCGCTGCCCGAAGACTGCTATGCCGGCTGGCGGGAGAGGGCTGCGGCGCGCTGCGCTTCAATCTCGGCGATGAGTTGGTCGAAGGACTCTGTGAACGCCTCGACGCCCTGTTTCAGCAGACAGCCGGTTATCCACTCCATTTCAACCTGCACGCCGGCCAGTTCGCGCATGACCGCCTCAGAGTGTGCCAACCCATCCTCGATCGTCTGCGCCGCCAGCCCGTGGTCGAGCACCGCTTCCAAGGTCTGCATGGGCAGCGTGTTGACCGTGTACGTGCCGATGAGCGGGTTGAAATACTTCAGGTCCGGGTAGGACGGGTTCTTCGTGCTCGTACTCGCCCACAACGCGCGCTGCGGGCGGGCGCCGCGGGCGCGCAGGTCCGCGAACGGCTCGCCGATGAAGACCTGCTTGAACCGCGCATAAGCGAGCTTGGCGTTGGCAACCGCCGCCTGTCCGAAGAGCGGCGTCAGGTGCTCCTCGCGCCCGTGCGTGACCCGGTGCTGCAACACCTCGTCCGTCAGCGTGTCCACTCGGCTGACGAAGAACGAGGCCACCGACGACACGAGGCCGAGCGGCTTGCCGGTCGGTATCAGCCGCCGCAGACCCTGGATGTACGCCTGCATGACGCGCTCGTACATCGGGATGGCGAAAATCAGCGTCGCGTTAACGTTGACGCCTTCGGCGATCAACGCCTCGATGGCCGGCATGCCTTCTTCCGTCGCCGGCACTTTGATCATCAGGTTCGGCCGGTCGACCGCTCGAAACAGCCGGCGGGCCTCGGCAATTGTGCCCTCCGTGTCGTAAGCCAGCCTCGGGTTGACTTCCAGGCTGACGAAGCCGTCGCGCCCATGCGTCTCGTTGTACACCGGGCGCAGCACGTTCGCGGCGTCGCGCACGTCGCGGATGACGAGCTCTTCGTAGATTTCCAGGGCGGTCTTGCCGGCGCGGGCCAACTTCCGGATTTCCGGCTGATACGTTTTACTGCCGGCGATGGCCTTGTGGAAAATGGTCGGATTGGACGTAACCCCCGCCAGGCCCTCATCCACCAACTCCGCCAGCCGGCCGGAATCCAGCAGGTCACGGCTAAGGTTATCCAGCCACACGGATTGGCCCAACGCGGCAAGTTGTTGCAGGCGGTTGATCATCTAAGCTGATTCCTGTTGCTGCTCGCTCTGATTCTGCCGTTTACGGCGGAGGCCGACCGGCCGGGCGAACCCGCCGCAACGGCTGCACGCAAAGTGCGGCGAGTATACGGCAAGGGTCGCACGTGTACCACCAAGTGCGAGCGTGCCGGATCCGAGCAACCGCGGCGAGCGGGTGTCTGCGGATGTCAAAAAGATCTCTTAGACCCTTCGCCATAGGTCTGATAAAACCGCCTCGTCCAGGCACAACGACCCGCCCCGGCTACGCGCTACATCCGCAGCAGCAGATACACCAAGGGCGCGAACAGAATTTTTGCGATCAGCGCCACCGGGTACACCGACGCGAACCCCACCGGCGCGGCGTCCGAGTCGGTGAGGGCTGTCGCGGCCGCCAAGCCTGGGGGATTCGTCATGCAGGCCGACAATGCCCCGGCGCCGTATAGCAGGTTCCAGCGGCAGAGCGCATAAATTATGAAAAGGGCCGTTACGACCGTCGCCAGAGTCACCAGCGCCCCGGCCATGATGAGTTGGCCGCCGGCTTCGCGCAGGATGGGCACGAAGCGCTGTCCCGCCCCGGCTCCCGCGCCGGCCAGGAAGATTACCAGTCCCAACTCGCGTGCGAAGTACTTCGCCGCGTTGGGCACATAAACCCGCACCGGTCCGATCGTTCCCAGGTGACCCAGCAGCAGGGCTACCAGGAATGCACCGCCGCCCATGCCCAGCCGCACTTCCAGCCCGCCCGGCAGCGTGATCGGAATCTGCCCAACCGCCGCCCCTAACGCGATTCCGGCCGCAAAGGGAACAAAGCTGGTTTCGGCCAGGCGCCGCTCTTCGCGTCCCAGGGCATCGGCCAGCGCGCGAATGTCGCGTCGCGTGCCGACCACGCGCAGCACGTCGCCCGGTTCCAGACGCACGTCACCGCGCGGTGTCAATTCCACGTTCTCACGGCGCAGGCGGGTGACGACGACGCCAAAGCGCTCCCAAATGCACAGTTCGCGGAACGATTTGCCGACCACGTCTTTGCGCGAGACCAGCAGCAGTTCGCTGGTGACTTTACCGCTGGGGTCCTGCATCGGTTCCACGACTACGTCGCCCAGAACAGCCTCAAGCTTGGCCAACTCCTCCGGCGTACCCACCGCCAGTACGGTGTCGCCCAGGTGGAGCGTCGTCTCCGGCTTCACGGGATAAATCTCGCCCTCGTGCTTTATGCGGCACAGGACGGCATTACTCAGGTGCAAAGCCTGTAGCTCCTCGACCGTCCGCCCGGCGCAGTTGCGGTTGGTGACACGAAACGCGCATTCATCCAAAGGCGGCGTGTGGGTTTCTTCTTCGGCGCGAAAGGCGGCGGCCGCCGTCTTGGCCGGCGTCCGCAGAAGCCGCGGCAGAAGTTGCACCAGCAGCACGACGCAGACGACGCTGAAGGGGTAAGCGGCACCGTAGCCGACCGAGGTTGCGTTGACGGCTTCGATGGTCTCGGCGCTGCCCGGGTCACCGGTCATGCGGCGGACCGCCTCGAGCGCCGCCGCCAATCCCGGTGTGCAGGTCGTGGCGCCCGAATACAAGCCGGCGGCCAAATTGGCCGAGAGCCCGAACCACTTCGCCAAGCCTATGGCCGCGAGCGCTCCGACCGCCGTTGACCCCAACCCCACCGCCAGGAAAGCGGCCCCACGGCGGCGCAGCACGCTGAAAAAGCGTGGGCCGGCCTGCAGGCCGACGGCGTAAACGAACAGCACCAGTCCCAGTTCGGTCAGCTCGTGCGATACGGTGCATTTGAAGTGGCCGAAAGCCAGGGCCACGAAAAAGACACCCGCCGAGCCGAGCGCGATTCCGCCGAGGCGGAACGACCCGAGCGTGACGCCCAACGCTATGATGGCGAAGAGCGTAAAAAACTGAGAGCTAAATAGTTGCGACAAGCTTACAGGCCTCGGTGATTTCTATTCTCTCTTGGTCCGCTCAATAAGCAGCACGTAGCATAGGCACGTAGCGTGCCATTCGGGGGCTGAGTGAAAGCATAGGCTGGTTAAGGAGGCGTCGCTCCTCTTCAGCCAAGCCGATCCGTCACCCTCCTGAGACGGTCGGGCGCGACGCCCCCGGGCTCCGCTCACGCGGGTCGAGGCGGCCGACCCAAATTGTCTCCGTACGGCCATAGCTGTAATTGAAACCCGTGACGGACGTCCATCCCTCACGGGCGGCTGATTCAGCCAGCCCCGCCGCGGTCAGCTCGCTTGCGCCCAGGATCGCGACGACGGGCCGCTTCAGATCGGTTAGACCGTCGGCCAGGTCGCGCCCTTTCAGCACCTGCGGCGGCTGGGCCAGGTAGAAAAAGAGCGACGGCTCTTCGTACCCGCCGACGATGACCGGCATGCCGGAATTACAGCCGTTGGCCTTTTCCGCAACGACTCGGCTCAGGCGATGCGGTTCGAGGCTGGGCAGAAGCCACGCGCCGGCCACAATCGAGAATAGCGCCATGCTCGCCACCGCCCGACGGTACGCCGCCAGCGGGCGTCTGCATGCCGCCCGGGCTACCAGCCAAAACCCCGCGACCAGAACCAGCCCCGCCGCGCCGACCGGCCAGGCCCAAGCCGCGCTGTGGTAGAACACGGCCGCGGTCAGCATGCCCAAGCCGATTACGATCGGCACAGCCGTCCAGAGGCGCAGCACGGCACGCTGCCCAGGCAGAAGCTCGCGCCCGGCGCCGGCATCCCACATCCGCCCGAGCATGATCGCCAGCGGCACATAGCAGGGCAACACGTAGTGCGGCAGCTTGGTCCCCATCAACTCCAGTATCAGCCAGGGCAGCCCGCACCAGACCAGCAGCAACGGCGCTGCGCGATCGGCGCGCCTGTTTCCCCACGTTTCGGCGACTGCGCCGGGTACCAGCGCCGTCCAGGGCAGCAGGCCAGCCAGGCTCAGCAGCAGGTAATAGCCCGGCGGGCCCACGTGCCCGCAACTGGGCTCAACCATTCTCAGGATGATCTCCGCAAACAGAAAGCGTTGCGTGAACAAATCGCCGTGCCGCTGCGCAATGTAGATGAACCAAGGAGCGGCTATCGCGACCAGCGGCGACATCATCCAGAAGCGCCCGCTGACGATCCATTTGCGCCGGCCCGGTTGCAACAGCAGCGCCAGCCCGAACGCCCACACGAACAGCAGAATCGTGGGGCCCTTGGTCATGACGCCCAGCCCGAGCGAAAGCCAGAACCCGGCCGACAGCGCCACGCCGGCCGAGCGGGTCGCGATGCGCCACAGCAGCCAGACCGCGGCCATCATCCACAGCAGCAGCAGCGGATCGGTCAGCAGCATGCGCCCGACGATGAGCGGGAGGCCGGCCGTGAGAAAGCAGGCACACGCAATCAGCGCGGTGCGGCGGTTGTACATGTCAGCCGCGAGCGCGGCGAGGAACTGGACGGCGCCTGTCAGCGCGAGCACAGAGACGAGGCGAGCGGCCCATTCCTGCAAGCCGAAGATCGTGAACGCGCCGCTCGCTGCCCAATAGAGCAGCGGCGGTTTAAACAGCCACGGTTGCCCTAAGTACTGCGGTACGAGCCAGTCTCCGCCGGCAAGCATCTCGCGGCAGACCTGGCCATAGTACCCCTCATCGCGGTCGGTCAGACTGACCCATGTGCCAGGCAGCAGCAGCACGAGACTGAGCGCGAGCAGCAGGATGCGATCCGCGATCTTCAGGCTAGCAGAGCCGGGGCGTGCCGCCACGGAGTCCTGCCGGTAAACGAAGCCCCGCCCAGAGCGAAGGCCGGTCGAACCGGCATCCGTTCTGGCCCCACTGCAGAATGCTGCCCAGTACTCTGGCATGCCGCTCCTGTCGCTCGGCGTTGGCGATAACCGCTGAAGGCCGGCGTATCTTACGACATCGATGTGTGGCGAGGAATCCGCGTACTAGCGGCGACGGCGGGTTGAGCGGAAGCGGCTGCCGAGCGTGCGTCGCAGCGGTTTGAGCCCATGGGATTCGAGAATCGCGCAGCGGCGGATTGCCTCCCTGTAGCGGGTGGGCACGGGGCCTGCCGCAGCGGCTGAATCGCCCGCCGGCTGCGGACCGGACGCCGCTTCGGGCGCCGCGCCTGCGGCGGCGGTCGCCGGGGCCCGGCGCGGCTTCATGACCCAGTGCTCGTCGAACTGCGGCAGCTCGCGATTGATCAGCTTTTCGACCTCAGTCAGCAGCTTGCCCTGATCGGGCGTGACGAAGCTTACCGCATACCCGCTCTTGCCCATGCGCGCCGTGCGGCCGACGCGGTGGACGTAGCCGGCCGGGTCTTCCGGGATGTCATAGTTGACTATGTGGGAGACTTCCATCACGTCTAAACCGCGCGACGCCAAATCCGTGGCAACCAGCACCTGAATCTGGGCGGCGCGGAAGCTCTTCATCACCCGTTCGCGGCGCGACTGCATCAGGTCGCCGTGTATCTCTTTGCAGTTGACACCGGCGTGCTTGAGACGTTCGGCCACACGCCGCGCGGCATGTTTGGTATTGGTAAAGACAATTGCCAGACGCGGCTTCTCGTGTTTCAGGAATCCAAGTAGCGTCTCAAACTTCTGGTGTGCGTCGACACTGACGAACCCCTGGTTAATGTTCTCTACAGTCAGGGTATCGCGCGAGACATCAATCTCCACTGCGTCGCGCGTGAAGGGACGCGCCAGTGTGCGAATTTCGTCATCAATCGTGGCAGACACAAAGATGGTCTGGTGTTCTGATTTAATTGTTTTGAGAATGCGGCGAATGTCATCGCGGAAGCCGATGTCCAGCATGCGATCCACTTCGTCCAGCACGATAAAACGCACATCGGAGATGTTCAGTTCGCGGCGCTGCATCAGATCCAGGATGCGGCCGGGCGTGCCTATGACGATCTCCGGGGCGCGTTTGAGCTGATTGACCTGCTGCGCGATGCGGCGTCCGCCGTAGAGCAGCGCGGTCTTCAGCGGCCGGCGCACGCCGAGCTGGCGAATGTGGCTGTCGACCTGGGCGGCCAGCTCGCGTGTCGGCACCAGCACCAGGGCCTGGGTGGGCTCGCCGGCGGTGGTGAGTTGCAGTATGGGCAAGGCGAAAGCGGCGGTCTTGCCGGTGCCCGTCTTGGCCTGCCCCAGGCAGTCGCGCCCGGCGAGGATGACCGGGATCAGCTCACGCTGGATTTCAGTCGGTTCGCCGAACTTGGCCAGGCGCACGCCTTCGAGCAGGTCGGGCTGTAAGCCCAGTTCCTGCCAGGCGTTTCCGTTTGTGTTTGCGGGCGGTGCTGGCCGCGTGCGTTTTGCCATGGGCGGGTTCTCATTTGGCGCGTCGGGTTTCGGGTGCCGATAAATGTTCATGACGCGCGTGCTTCTCATCAACGCCGACAGGGGTCATAATTTAGCGAACTTCCTGGGAATCACAAGATTCCGGGGAGGACGCGCCGGGAAATGGCCGCGGCGCGGGCCCCAGGGCGGCCAAGGTGCAACCCGGGCGGCCGCGGCGGCGTATAAAACCGGGCATCCTGAATAGATGTTATTGGGCAGGCGCGGAGTTTGAAGGGATAGTGGCAGAATAATGGCGACTTTTTCCTACCGAGCTCGAAATGCGACCGGCGAGGTCGTCCGCGGCACGCTCGTGGCCGACACGACCGCCGCGGCCGCCCGCCTGCTGGCCGAGCGGTCGCTCATGCCGGTCGAGCTCGATCAGGTCGAGGCGGCCCAAAAGTCGCTGCTTACGGGCAAGGCCCGGCGGGTCAAGCTGGCCAAGGTGGGCATGATGTACGAGCAGCTCGCCGACCTGTTGGGGGCGGGCGTGCCGTTGCTGCGGGCCCTGACGGTGCTCTCATCCCAGTCGTCTTCACCGGCGCTGACGCGCGTGCTGCGCGAAGTTTATGAGAGCGTCTCGGGCGGCGACTCGCTGGCCGACGCCATGGCCAAGCACCCGCACGCTTTCCCCGAGCTGCACGCCTCGATGGTGCGGGCCGGAGAGAAGGGCGGCTTCCTGGAAGACGTGCTGAAGCGCCTGTCGGACTTCGTGGCACGGCAGGATGCGCTGCGCAACAAGTTCATCAGCGCCATGATCTATCCGTGCCTGCTGTTCTGCGGCGCGTCGGCGGTCGTGGTCTTAATCATGGCCTTTGTCGTGCCCAAGATCCGCCCGGTATTGGAGAACCAGACGCTGCCGCTGCCGACGCGCATTATCTTTGGGCTCAGTGATTTGCTGCAGTATCACTACCCGTCGGTCGGCGCGGTGCTGGTGGGAGTGTTGATCGTGCTGGTGGGCTATTTCCGGACTCCGGCCGGCCGGGCGACCAAGAACCACTTGCAGTTGCGCGCCCCGGGCTTTGGCAAAATATACACTATGGTGGCGCTGTGCCGCTTCTGCCGCATCTTCGGTACGCTGCTCGCCAATGGCATTCCGATTCTGCAGTCTCTGCGGATTGCCAAAGACTCCACTGGCAATGTCGTCTTGGCCGAAGCAGTTGAGAAGGCAGCCGAGAATGTGAGACATGGTGAACCACTGGCAGCGCCACTGGCCGCCAGCAAAGTCTTCCCACCGATGATTGTGGACATGATCGCGGTGGCCGAAGAAAGCAACACACTGGACAAGGTCCTGGTAGAGATTGCCAAGACGCAGGAGGAGCGTACCGCGCAGCAGATCGACTTCGCGGTGCGCATGTTGGAGCCGCTCATGCTGATGTTGATGGGCGGCATGATCGGCTTTATCGCCGTGGCCCTGCTGCTGCCCATTCTATTGATGGCGGCCTCGGGGATGAAATGAACCCGCGGTTTAAAGACCGCTCGTATTATGGAGAGTGCGATGAGCAGATTGATTCGTAAACGGACTCGGCAGGCCTTCACGCTGCTCGAGGTGCTGATCGTGGTGGCTATCATCGGAGCCCTGGCCGTGTTCGTGGTGCCCAACTTCATCAACACCGAAGCCAAGGCCAAGTCCAAGCTGGCGGACGCCGCCATCAAGAGTGGCCTGGGGGCGATCGACCGCTATCGGATCGATATGGGCTACTACCCGCGCAGCGAGGACGGCGGGCTGCGGGCGTTGATCGAGAAGCCCAGCGACGAGCAGGAAGCCAAGAAATGGGCCGGCCCCTACGTCGGCGCCGAAGGGCTCAAAGACCCCTGGGGCAATGACTACATCTACGAATATCCGGGGCGCTACAACGAGGGCGGCTACGATCTGTCCAGCCCCGGCCCGGACGGCCAGCCCGGCAACGACGACGACATAACCAACTGGAAGGTGGACTAGCCCTGCGACCTGCGGGCCGGGTGCGTTCCCAGATCCGCGGCCCGTATGTCGCGTGTGCAGTTCCAGCTCCGGGCGGGTAACAGCATGCGAAGCAGCCTCGCACGAACGCGGCGGGGGCAACCGGCACTAGCGCCGTTGACAAACGGCACTGGCGCCCGCCTCCACCTGCGCCGCGCCTTCACGCTGCTGGAGGTCCTGCTCGTGGTCAGCATCCTGGCCATGCTGGCCATGTTCACTTGGCCGAGCTTCCAGGGCACCTCCGACCGGGCCCGGCTGGACGAATCGGTGCGGCGCCTGAAGACGCTGGTCGCCATGTGCCGCGCCGAGGCGATGAGCGAGACGCGCTGCTACCGCATCACGTTGCGCCTGGACGGCAGCATCAAGTTGCGCCGGCAGCTCGATCCGATCACCCACCCCCAGGTCTACATCCCGGTTCAAAGGGAATGGGCGAATCTGGCCTTCATGCTGGACGGCGTGTGGGTCGAATCGGTCTGCCTCTTGCCCGACGGCCCGCCGCCCGTGCAGGTGGAGGACGAACTGAAGACGTTCGACCACATGGAGCGCGACTTCGAGCCGATCGACATCGAGAACTTCGAACAGCCGATCGACATCACCTTCAATCCCGATGGAACCAGCCGCTCGCTGCGCTGGCTGATACGCGACGATACCGGGCGCGGTTTTCAACTAACGCTTGACGGCCGCGTGGGACGCCTGGCAGTGGAAGAGCTGCCGACCTTGAAGCCGGGCGAAGTCGAGCCGCCGCCGGCCATCAATCTCGACCAGGAGGCGGAGCAGGAAAGGGCCCAGTGGGAAGAGGCGGGTTGGGAGCCGTACCGGCCATGAAATGCCGCAGGGAGCAAGGAAACAAGGCTCGGAGCCAAGGGTGGCGCGGACGCGCTGCGCTGCTGCTCGAAGTCGTGCTGGCTATGGCAATCATGGTCGGCGCGCTGGGCATCTTCGGAGCGCAGCTTGTCAGCGGGCTGCGTGCCACGGAGGCCGCCGACCTCCGGACGCGCGCCGGGGCGCTGTTGGAGCGCGTGCTGGGGCTGGTCGAGTACGACCCTGAACTGCAGGATCGGCTGCTCACCGAGGAGCGTTTTGAAAACGAGTTTGGCGACGACCTGCCCGGCTGGTTCTACGAGATCGAATTCAAGCCGATCGAAGAGGTCGCGGGCCTGGGTCAAATCCGCATCTCGGTGCTGTATCAGTCGGAAGATGATGCGCGCACCGGTGCCGGCGGACGTCTGCTGAGCCAGGCCGTGTTGCTCAAAGCTGCTCGGCCGAAGATCAACTTGGTGGAGGATTTCGGCCTGCCGGCGGACAAGCTTGACGAAATCACCGCGCTGCTGCCGGAGGGGCTTGACCCGACCGACTTTGATCCGCAGAGACTGATTGCGCTGGTCAACGCAGACCCGCAGTTGATCATTAGCCTGCTGCCGGCGCTGGTGCCGCTCCTGCAGCAGTATTTCGGGCAAGGCGGCAGCTTGCCGGGCGAGTTTCAGCTTCCCAGCGGCTCTGGCCCGCAAGAGCAGGCCGAGTTGGAGGAGGTGGTCGGCGGGCTCTTGGGCGGCCGGGCCGGCAGAGGCGGCGCAGGGGTAAGCGCTCCGGCGGGCGGTCCGCCGCCTGGCGGCGGCACAGTGACGCCACGGGCAGGCGGGCGTGGCCGCAGCGGACAGCAAGGTGCGGGGGTTCAGTCGGGCGGAACCCGCTCTGGCGGCGGACGATCGGGACGTGCAGCGCAGCCGGCCATAAGACAAGGGAGCGGCCCGGGCGGGCAGTACACGATTGAAGATTTGATGCGCCTGCGTGAGGAACTGCAAAGCCAGGGAGGTGGGTAGTGAGGCGACGCGCTGCCCGAATCCGCTTTAGAGCGATGACGCTGCTCGAGGTGGTGATCGCGGTCTCGCTGATCGCGGTGCTGATGGGCGCGCTGTTTACCTTCTATTGGCAGAGCTTGGAAGTTCGCAACCAGGTGGCACGGATCGCCGATCGCACCGAAATCGCCCGCCAGGTGCTCGGGCGGCTGGCGGCCGAGTTGCGCGGCTGCGTGGGCAAGGAGAGCTTCGGCTTCCCGCTCGAGCAGCGTCTGGTGGGCGATCGCCGTAGTATTACCTTCCTGACCACCACGCTACCCGAGGAGCATCAATACCAGTTTTACAGCGAGTTCGACCAACTGCCGCCCGGCCAGCACGATCTGCGCGAGCTGAAGTACGAACTCTGGATCGATCCGAACAAAAAGACCGAGGACAACGAGCCGGTGGTGGGCGGCATCGTCCGCACCGAAAAGAGGACGCTCAACCAGAGCCTGATTGACGAAACCGATCCGCTACAGATCCGGCACGATCTGTGGTCGCACGAGTTGGGCTACCTCGAATTCCGCTATTTCGACGGCGCGGCCTGGCGCTGGACGTGGGAGCTGACGCAAGGCAACCCGCTGCCGCACCTGATCCAAATCACGGTCGGGTTCGACTCCATTACGCAGGCCGAGTTGGACGGCAAGGACCAGGACACTTACCCGATCGAGCTGTTCCCGCTCGGCGACGATCTGCCGCATCCGGACCGCTACGCCATGATCGTGCGCATACCGGCCGCCGATCAGTTCTTCTCCAACACGCTGCAGCGCGTCGGGCAGGACATGGGCGAGCAGTTCGGCGTCGAGGAGGCGTACTGATGGCGCAGCGCGGCGGGTTCATTCTGCCGATCGTGCTGCTAGTGATCAGCCTGCTGGCGGTGACGATGGCCAGCTTCGTGTTCTTCGTGCGTGCCGAAGTCCACGGCACGACCGCGCACGCCGATTCGCAACAGGCCCTGCTGGCGGCCGAGTCCGGGCTGAACGAGGTGATTGCGACCTTGCGGCTCGAGCCGCACAACGCCACGGCCTGGTTCGATTCGCCCGAGCGCTTTCGGCACAAGCTGATCTGGTGCGAATTCTACGAACGCGACCGCGACCCCGTGGCCAAGACGGGCATGCGCGAACTGTCCCGCGAAGGGGGCGGCGCTCCGACGCCGGCCTGGCGCTTTTCCGTGGTGGCCGACCGCGACCGCGATCCCAGTGGTCTCGACAACAAGAGCATACGCTTCGGCATTACGCCCGAATCCGGCAAGCTGAACCTGAACACGGCCAGCGAGGCGCAGGTTGCGGCGCTGCTGACCGATGTGCTGTCGCGCTTGCCGCAGGTCGATAACGTAACCGAGCTGATCAACGCGCTGCTGGACTGGCGCGACGCGGACAATGATACGCGCGAGGGCGGGGCCGAGTCCGACTATTACAACACGCTCGAGCCGCCGTACAACGCCAAGAACGGACCGTTCGATTCCATCGAAGAGCTGCTGCTGGTCAAAGGCTTCAACGCGGCCATCCTGTACGGCGAGGACGTCAACCGCAACGGCATTCTTGATGAGAACGAGAATGACGGGGATGAGTCGTTTCCGCCTTACGACAACCACGACGGGACGCTCGATCGCGGCCTCGCCCATTTCCTGACGATCTGCTCGCGCGAGCCGGACACGGCCCTGGACAACAAGCCGCGAATCAACCTGGCCCTGGATACCGCCACCATCACGGCCCAGATCGAAGAATACTTCACGCCCGAGGAACTGGAAATCTGCCAGGGCGCCGTCGATTTCATCCTGCAGCTCAAGGGACAGAACTTCGACTTCAGCCAATTGAACCACGTCGCGCAACTGTATCGCGAGGGGCTGCAGCCGGACGAAGAGCAGACGGACGGTGATGCGGCACTGGCCGCCAGCCCGATCACCCTGGAGCAACTGCCCTACATTGTGGACCGCTTCAGCGTGCCGCGATCAGCAGAGCGGTCACCGCAGGAGAACGAGGAACAACAAGGACGGCCCTCGGAAGAGTCGCAGGACGAAGAGGGCTCGGGCGAAGAAGCGGGTCAGGGCGACCAGGAACGAGACAACGAAACGCCCGCCCAGTCGCACGATTCCGGCCCGCGCCAGCCCCGGCCGCGCAACCAAGGCCAGCAGCCGTCCGCGAATCCAGACTCTCAAGGTGGGAGCCCCGCGCGCGAGCACGAGCAGGATTCGGATTCAACTGGAAACGCCAATCAGAAAGAGCGAGGAAGGCGTCAGTCCATCAGACCAGGGCAGGAGGAAGACGAGGAACAAAGCGGTGGCGACGAGCTCGAGGCGCTCCTGGGGCAGCTTCAGGGCGGGGGCCTGACGCAAGGCCAGGGCCAACAGCAGGAGCAGGGAATCCCGGGGCTGATCAATGTCAACACCGCTTCGGCCCGCGTGCTGTCTTTGA
>ERZ747221.767-NODE-767-length-35952-cov-22.923875_pt1 | contig 35952 bp, 1 predicted proteins | sample MGYA00374949_ERZ747221 | MGnify/ENA primary metagenome ERZ747221 (study PRJEB28779, sample SAMN05720172) | bioreactor metagenome | isolation source: Anaerobic biogas reactor | place: USA:Washington, USA | collected 2015-08-08 ... | reverse complement strand
CCACGCCCGCCCCCGGCAACGCGATCTCGCCCGCGCCAGCGCCGATCGCGAACGTCTTCGTGTGGACACCGACCGAAAGATCGGCCGGATCGCTGATCGTCGCGGTGTTGATTGGCGTGTCGCTGGGGTCCAGGATGGGATCTGCTGACAAGACGAAGCCGATGTCGAACGCTGGGATCATTCCCGCGACGACGTAGGTCACACTCAGTGTCGTTTCGCCATCGGCCGTCGCCGCTCGGACTTGGATCTCGCCGTCCTTGACGCTGAGAGGATAGTCCTCTACTTCCCCATCCCACGGCAAGCCGTCGTAGGATGATCCGGGAACGGTGCTGAACCGGAAGCGGGCGAACGTCGGCGTTGCGGGCTTGGTTGCTTTGGCCGAAGCGGGAACCGCGATCGCCAGGGGATTGACACCTGCGGCGAGCAAGCCATCCGTGAACACCTGTTCGCCGGCATCGTCCCAATCGCCGTCCTGGTTCCAGTCGATCCAGGCGTTCAAGAAACCGCCCACCGACGCCGTGACGTCCACCAGCACCGTCTCGCCCCGCACCAACGGCGTTGCGAAGACCACGCCGTCGTCGTCGTCCTGGCCGCTGTCGTCGTCGCCCCAGCCCGGCGGCGAGGGTTGGCCGTTGATGTCCACATCGACAACCGCTCCCAGGAAGATGCCCGGCCTGATGCGGTGCGCCGCGCCGCCGCTGGCCAGCAACGTCGGGAAATCGCCGTCGGCGGCGAGATTGTCCGGGGCGTCGCCCAGGTCGTACAGCGACGGGGCATCCGTCCGGTTGCCGATCACGGGGCTGCCCAGCAGGGCCTCGAAGGGCAGCGGGCTTGGCTCCGCCGCAGGATCGTTGGCTGCGTTTCGCAAGGCAGGTTGAATCACCGCCGGCACGGCGGCGAAGACGAGGTCTTGCCAGAGCACCAGCGGAGCGAGCTTCGGCCAGTCGTCGCCGCGGACGCGCACGTCGTTGGTCCCCGTTCCGCCGTCGACCACGTCAACGCTGCCGTCGCCGCCGTAGACCAGATCGTCGCCGCCCTCGCCGTACACGGCGTCGTCGCGGCGCTGGCCGTACAAGTAGTCCTGCCCCTCGCCGCCGTAAATCACGTCGTTACTGATCTGCGATCCGCCTCCGTCCCGCGCGTACTGCAGATCGAGTTCGAAATTCTCCCGCCACAGGTGACGCACCTCGAATTTGGAATCCTCCAGGACGAACCGCAAGGCCGGTGCCTGGGCCTGGTAGACCACGCTCACGGAGGCGCTGTCGCCCAGTACGAAATCGCCGCCGTCTCCGCCGTGCAACACGTCGTTGCCGGCCAGAATCTTGACCTCCTGCGTTTCGCCGCCGCGATGGCTGAAGTGCGGATGCGCGTAGCGGGTGTGCAGCACGTCGAAATCGTACTCGTGGAAGTTCCTCAGCAGGTATCCCTCCAGGTCCTGCTGCAGCTGGTCTACATTTTCTTCCAGGTCGTTGATTTCCTCGGGCGTGGCGGGCGTCGTCAGCGCCGCCGGCAGGACCAGCACCGCAAAGTCGCCGAAGATCACGTCCGCTCCAACGCCGCCCCCCGCGTGGTCGTTGCCGATCGTCAACTCGAAGTCGTAATCCCACGCGATCGACGCCAATTCGGCTGCCGTCAGGGTCCGCGCAGAACGGTAGTGGTCGGCGGCCACATGCGCCTGTTGAGCGGCCAGCCAAGCCTGCTGCTGAGCGGTCAGCGCCGCAGCGGCCTGGTCCCAAATCGCCGGACCGACCGCCGAGTTCTGCTGCACCTGGTCGAATCGGTAGCCGGTGATGACTGGCGTCACGATCACCGCCTGGTCTCCGGCGACCAGATCGTCGCCCGCATCGCCGTCGATGACGTCGTTGCCAATGAACAGATCGTGGTGGTCGTGGTCCACGCGCGGCGTCGGTTCGGGATTCACGGCCGCCGCGGCGATCAGCGTCTGCAGCACCTGGTAATGGGCCTCGAACAGCACGTACTCCAAGTCGGTCAGGGCCCGCCGGAGGTCGTGCAAGTAGCCGTTCAACTCCAACGCTGCCTGGACGAAGCGGTCCGGATCGGCCGGCAGCGAATCGGCGAACGGCCCCAGCAGCAGGGCGTCGTCGCCGACGACGAGATCGACGCCGGCGCCGCCGCGGAGCGTATCCTCGCCGATGTGCAAATCGTGCTCGCCATGCACGTTGAGCACGTCGTGCTCCAGGTGGCTAAAGTCAATCGCCAGTTGCCGCAAGCTGTGCCGCGTGTTCTCCCACGCGTCGCGCGTAGCCTGGCGCGAGGCGTCCAGTCCCGCCAAGCCGGTCAACAGCGGGCCCTGAAAGACCGCATTGTCGCCCACCACCAGGTCGTCGCCGGCGCCGCCGTCGATCGTGTCGTGGCCGGGCAGCACCTTGGTCTGCGTCACGACGTCCGGCACGATGCCGGCCAGCGGAACCCAGCGGTCGCCGTCCGTGCGCCGTAGCGTATCGGCGTCGACCAGCTCCAGCAGATCTTCCGAGACCTCCGGAACGACCACCTCGACGGCCAGTTCCAGGGGGAAGGGCGCGTTCAGCTCGAACAACTCCGGGACCAACAGCGTCGGATAGGCCAAGGGCGTGCCGAATTCGTTCAGCGCCACGCTGCCGGCCACGCCGGTGGCGGCCGAGATCAGCCGCACGCCCTGCAGCACCTTGGGCATGTCCGTCCAGGTGGGCACGACGTTCAGCGCGTTCTCGCCGAACATCGCATCGTTGCCGTCGCCGCCGGACATCGCGTCGTCGCCCCGCTGGCCGAACATCACGTCCCGGTCATCGCCACCGTCCATCAGGTCGTTATGAGCCGGTTCCAGGCCGACCAGCAGCAGGTCCGTGTTCCAAGCCCCGTTGTCGGCGTTCAGACGCTTGCCGCCCTGGGGATCGTTGACGCCGCTCAGCAGCACCACGTCGGCGCGGAGGATCTTCTGAGCCAGGTCGGGATCGGCGCTGCGCAGCGGCGTGGTGTCCAGGTCGATCGATCCGGTCAGCCCGCCCACCTCCTCCAGGTACACGTCGCGATGGTGGCTGCCGTCCTCGTTCAAGGCGGCCGAGCCGTCGGGCAGGACGGTCCGCAGGATGTAGCCTACGTCGCCCAGCATCAGGTCGCGGCCCGCTCCGCCGTACATCTCGTCGGCGCCCAGTTCGCCGAACAGCTCGTCGTCGTCCGCGCCGCCGTCCAGCCAATCGTCGCCGCGCTGGCCGTGCAGGATGTCCTGGCCGCCGCTGCCGTAAATGGCGTCGTCGGCGGCCACCAGGTCCACGTCGTCGTACCGCTGCACGTGGCGGATCACGTCCGGGAAGGGGCCGGGATAGCGTTCCCACCGCGGCGGGAACATGCTGATCACGTCGCGGGTGATGATGCCGTTATCGCCCAGCACGACATCCGCGTCGGGTCCGCCGTCGATCCAATCGCTGGTGTCGGCCCCGAACAGGACGTTGTGTCCGCCGGTGAGATCGTCCTCGCCGGCATCGCCGTGCAGCGTGTCCGCGCCCTGCTGGCCCAGGATGAAGTCGTCCCCGCCGTCGCCGTGGAGCACGTCGTTGCCGGCGCCCAGGTCCGGGCCGCTGAAGATCGAGAAGAAGTTCTGCCTGGGCAGCAGCGCCCAAGCAAACAGCCCGTGGTCGCCCAGCAGAAGATCATGATCGTCGCCGCCGAACAGATAATCGCCCGCGGTGCCGCCGAAGATCACGTCCTCGTTTCGGCCCCCGTCGATCCAGTCGGGGTGCCCCACCCGCGGATCCGTCGACTCCAGGTGCAGCAGCCGGTTGTGGCCGCCCGCCGGATCGAACAGCGCGAACCCGTGGTCGCCCAGAATGTAATCCCGGCCCGCCTCCGGCTCCAAACGCCCGCCGCCGCGGTCCAGGCCGATGTAGTCCGGCCCAAGTCCGCCGAACAACGCATCGTCCCCGTCGCCGCCGAAGATGACGTCGCTGTCGCCGACCTGGACGTTGGCCGTTTCCGCCCGGATCACCTCGCCGGTGGTCAAGATCCGCTTCGTCCCCGGCGTCTGGGTGATGATCCCGTGATCGCCGAACACGATGTCTTCGTAAGCCGCATCCGGCCCGCCCGTTACGGCGCCGGCGCCCTCGCCGTAGATCGCGTCGCGGCCGGCGGTCAGCGGATCGGCCACGGGCGACGGGTAGGGCGCGAGCGTCGTGCCGTTGTTCAGGAACGTGACGACGCCCTCCGTCAGCGTGGGCGCCGGACTGGCGTTGTCGATCTCGATCGTCAGCGCGCGCGTCAGGATGTTGACGTTGACGCCCGAGTCGCCGTAGAGGTGATCGGTCCCGCGCTGGCCGCGGATCGTGTCGTCGCCCGAGCCGCCGGCCAAGTGGTCGCCGGTCTGCGAACCGATGATCAGGTCGTCGCCCTCGCCGCCGTAGGCCGTCAAGCCGACCGCCGGCAGTTGGGAGGCGTCCAGCCCGGCGAACAGTGCGCTGGCATCGATCACGTCGTTGCCGGGATAGGTGAACGGGTTGGCCAGCGGGAACACCCACTCGTCGTCCTCGTTCTCCGCATCGGGCAGAAGCGGGAAGGGATCGAACGGCTTCTCGCCGAATTCCATGCCCAGCACGTCGTCGGGATGTCCGCTGTACCAGACGCCGTCCTGGCTCGTGTCGCCGTACACCACCAACGGGCTCTCCGGTCCGCCGCCGCCGCTGACCGTGATACGGTCGCCGCCGATCCGCACGCCGCCGTCAAGCGTGGGGTCAAAACCGAACACGGTCATCGTCATGCCGCTGGCAGGCGGCAACGCCGCGCCCTGCAGCTGCATCACGGCCCCGGACAGACTGGCGACGGTGGTCTCGCCGGCGAAGCCGTCGAACCAGACCTGCTGGCCGACATAGAAGCCGGCTGCGGCCCAGTCGCCGCCCGCGCGGGTAACCGCGGGGGCGTTCACGTCGGCGTTCACCTGCGCACGTACGCCGCCGTCGCGCGCGGGGTCGAAACCGAACACCGTCAGCACCGCGCCGCTGGCGGGCGGCAACGTCGCCCCCTGCAACTCCATCACGGCGGCGGACAGACTGACCACCGTACACAATCCGGCGAAGCCGTCGAACCAGACCTGCTGGCCGACGTAGAAGCCATCGGCCGCCCAGTCGCCGGCCGCGCGGGTGACGGTGGTGGTGCCGACGAGGGCGTCGTTTACCTCGGTCCGCACCAGCTCGACAACGTGAACGCTCAACTCAGCCTGGGAGCCCGCAAAGGCCGGACCGGACAGCAGCAGGGCGCTGCCCGTGCCCCACGTTGCAGACGCGTCGGCGGGCTCCAGCAGCGGATCGGCGTCCACGATGCCGAGGATTCTGCGGGTGTTCGCTTCGCCGCCAAGCTGCACGAACTGGCCGGCCGCGTAGCCGTCCGCGGCCCAGTCGCGGCCGTCCAGGCGAGTGAGGATATTGTCCGGCCCGCCCGTGATCCGGTCCATTTCGCCCGTGGTCTGAAGCGGCGTGTTGCCGCCGCCATGCACCACGGTCAGACCGCCGTGCGGGCCGGGCGCGGACACGGCCAGCAGCTCGTCGTCCAGTTTCGGCAAGCCGGCGCCTTCCAGCTGCAGGGCCAAACCATCGGCGGAAATCCCGACCAGCCGCCATTGGCCCGACAGGTCCTCGCCGACGACCGTCACCAGGTGACCGACCAGGAAGCCGTCGTCCACCCAGCTGCCCGCGCGGCGGGTGATCGTCCCGCCGGTCGCGGCCGGCCTCGCTTCCACGACGGCCGTCGTGATTACCGGCGCGTCGAGGGCGAGGATCCGCTGCTCGCCGGCCAACACCGGCAAGGCCGGGCCGGCGAGCACGAGGATCGAGTTGTCGTTGGGGTCCTGGCCCTCCGGCGTCACCGCGTCGTCGATGGCCGTGACCGTCCACTGGCCGGCCTGCCCCTCGATCCGGACTGTCTGGCCGGGCAGGAAGCCTTGGGCTTTCCAATCGAAGCCCTCGCGCACTATCGTGCCGCCGTTGCCTCCGCCGTCCGGAGTGAAGACGAACTCGTTCTGAGCCGACACGGCGGGCGCCGGGTTCAGCGTGCCGGTGATGGCCAGCGCGTCGTTGCCCTCGCCCAGCATCAGATTCACGACCTCGATGGTGCTCTGGTTGGCATCGGCGCTGAAGCCGTCGGAGCCCAGGTTCACCTTGCCGAAGCTGATCCCGCCGGGGAACGAGCCGCTTTCGCCGAAGACGTCCGCGCCCAGCGCGCCGAAGTCGAGGTCTTCGGCCATGCCGAAGCCGCGGAGCGTCGTCTGGTCCATCGTTCCGGTTCCGTCGGCCTGGCTGGAGTCGTGGAAGACGTTGAGCACATCGATCTGCTGGCTCTCCGGGGGCTGGGCGCCGATGGCGAACAGGAAGTCGTCCGCCTCGCCGGGCAGTTTCAGGCCGTTGGACAGCGAGCGGTCGGCGCCCGTGACGCCGCCCTCGACAGCCAGCGGGCCGCGCAGCTTGGACAGCAGATGCGTGGAGACCGGAAAGACCTTCACGCCCTCGCGCGTCGGCGGCAATTCGTACCACGGGTCGGCCTTCAGCGTGACCGTCTGAGGCACGTACCAGTCGGCGTCAGTAAACTTGGCCAGCACGGCGATCCGCGTCACTTGGACGGCCAGCGTGCCGCCCAGCCAGGCCGGCAAGGCGCCCTCGGCCGTGAACTCGATCTTCTCGTCCTTGGTTTCATTGTCGCCGCGGATGACGGCGATCTTGAAGTCCGCCCATTGGGCCGGGTTGGCGATGTTCGTCACGCGCACCCGCTGGCCTTCCAGGAACCCGTCGGCCAGCCAACTCGAATCGTCGCTGCGGACCAGGCGGCGGTTGAGCGGATCGGCCAACACCTGGCCGGTGAAATCGCCCTCGCGGGTCAAGTCCGAAAGGGCCACGGTGTCGAGCACCTCGACCGGGCCCGGCGCACCGAAAGCGACGGTCAGCGTGATCGTCAAATCGCTGACCGACTGCACCACGTAGTCGCCGTCGTAGCCGGCCCCGGCGCCGCCGATGCGCAGCAACTGCCCGGCCGCGAAGCCCTCGTCGACAAAGCTGCCCAAGTCCGCGCCCGTGCCGCGGGTCAGCGTGCCCCGTCCGGCCACGTCCGCAAAGATCGCGCTGCCGAGGAACCTCTGGGCGGGCCTCAAGCCGCCGATCGTCTCATACACAACCGGCACACCGTCGATCTCGACTACGTCCGCCAGTCCGTCGGTCACGAACGCCAACTCGACCGTGGCGCCGGCGGCGGGCTGCCTGGTCAGGCGGATCGCATAGTCGTCCGGCACCGTTTCATCGGCGCCCGTCGACGGATCGTCCGCGATCAGCAACGTCGAGCCGCCGCTTTCCGCGGTCACCGCCCCGGCGGTCTCGTTGTCGATCACTTCGACATCCAGCAGGCTGGCGCCCGAACGCAGGTTCGGGAACACGTAGTCGCCGTCGGGGTCGACGGTGGACGGATCGCGTTCGAAGGAAATCACGGCCGTGCCCTGATCTTCCCGCACGGCGTCCTCTCGTGCCTCGATGCCCACGCGCACCGGATCGTCCCAGTTGGCATGATTGAACGTGATCGTGCGGGCCGCCTCGTCAAAACGCGGATCGGACAGCACGTCGATCAGCTTGATCTGCATGTCGTCCCCGGCGTTCAGAACCAGCCTGACGACGATCAGATCGCCGGCCTCCGGCGCCTTGGCCAACTGCACCAGCACCTCGTCGCGCAGGCCGGTGAAATCGGCCGGGTCAGCGCTGTCGGGAATCAGGTTCTGGGCGATCTCCGCCCCCTCGATGACGATCGTGCGTCCGTCCGCGATCTTCGTGCCCGGTTCGACCTCGGTGACGTACAGGCCCGGCGTATCGTTGTCGCGGACCTGGACCTCGACGTTGCGCACGCCCACGGCGTCATATTCGACGACGTTGGAGATCACCGTGTGTTGGACCGCGACGATCCGGTCGCCCTCGGACCGCGCGTCGTCCGGGGCAAAAACGAACACGTCCTGGGCCACGTTCCAGTTGCTGTGGTCAAACGTCAGCACCACGGCGCGGCTGTCGATCTGGGTCGGCACGCCGTTCAGCAGGATCGTGCGCTGGAACTCGCTGTCCAGCGGATGGTCCATGTCGGCCGGCGGCGTGAGGGACAGCCAGATGCTGTCGCCGCGGCCGTCGCCCAGCGGCGGCGGGTTCGCCAGCAGGTCGTCCTCTTCCTCTTGCGGCGAGCGGGCAGCCGAAACCGTTACGTAGACCACCTCGCCGGGCACCAGTTGCCTGGCCAGCCGGACCGTGTAGCCGTCCACGGGCGTCGGGCCGCCCTCGCGCACGGCGGTAAAGCCGTTCGTCTCCTGGATGACGACGATGCCCTCCTGGGCCGAGGCGACGTGGTACGCGAGCCCGGCCACGGGCAGTCCGTGATACCGCGGATCGTCCGAGGTCAACCGGTGATTGACCGCGCCGGACACGCCTTCGAGTTCGCGCGTCACGATGTCCTCGGTCACGTCGCCGGTGACGTTGATTGTGTCCGAGCCGAGACCGCCGATCACGCGGTAGGCCACGCCGAAGGCCGTGGACTGGATGAAGAACTCGTCGTCGCCCTCCAGGCCGTCCACCTCGACCACCTCGATGGTCGCGTAACGCACGTTGGCCCCGGCGCCGTAGATGCCGTCCTCGGTGATCACGATGTCGTCGGCAAACTCGGTGCCCAGCACCGCCAGCTTGTCGAACCCCGCGCCACCCTCGACCGAAACGGGGGCGTTCACGTTGTACTGCACTTCATCCTGGCCGCCGCCGGCGCGGATGTCCGGCGCTTGGGCGACCGAGAAACCGAGCCCGATCTTGGGCACTGCCACGCCGTGTTCATCCAACGGGATCACGTCGTCGGCAAACTGGTTCACGGTCAACTCGGCGTCGGCCAGGTTCACCGTTCCGTCGCTGTTGGTGTCGCCGTAGCCGGTGGCTGCGACCGAGCTGTCGGCGTCCAGGTCGTCCAGGTCGACGTCGCCGTCGTTGTCCCAGTCGAAATCGACCACGGCGGCCAGGGCAAAGGCGCGGACGATGAACAGGTCGTTGTCGTCGTCGCCCTCCAGCCGCAACTCGGCCTGGTTCGAGTAGACCAGGAACTCGTCGTTGCCCGTGCCGCCCTGAACCACCATCGGGGCGCTGATGCCGGGACTCAGCCAGCCGCGGGTGGTGGGCACCAGGCTTGTGAACACGTCCTGCGGCAGCAACAGGCCCTCGGCGGCGTCCCGCCGCTGGCCGAAGATCTGGCCGATCTGGAAGCGATCGTAGCCCAACCCGCCGTCGAGCGTCACGATCGCGGTCGTGTCGTCGGAGTAGAAGGCGTCGTTGCCGCCCCGCCCTTCGACCCGCACGCGGCCGTTCAGGCCCGTGTCGTAGTTGATCCGCTGGACTTCGGTCGAATCCTCGTTGCCTTCGATCGTGTCCAGGTAGCCCTTCACGTCGCCGTGAACCAGCGCCACATAGGCCGGCCGGTCCGCCGTTTCGTGGGGCAGGTACGCCGCGGCCCGCAACAGGAAGATATCGTCGATCGCATGTTTCTGGCCCGATCCGTCCGTTCCGTTCAACGCGCCGTCGCGGCCGAAGACGGCCAGTTCGTCCACCCCGTCGTTCTCGGCGCCGGTATCGAGCACGTTGACGACGTAGTTCCGCTGGTCGGCGCCGTTGGAACCGAGCGAATGGACTTCGTAGTAGTCCGTGTCGGCCTGGCCGTCGAGCGTCAAGGTGTGCTCGGCGGCCTCGCGGCCAAGGGCCGTCAGCAGGGCCAGGTGCGCCGGCGACGTGACGCTCGCCGTGTCCTGAAGGAAATGCACGAGCATCCGGTCTTCCCCGTCGTTGCCGCCGGCTACGGTTGCGGAGCCGCCGTAAACCCGAGTCTTCGAGCCGAGGAAAATGTAGCCGTCATCGCCCTGCGCCGTACCGCCGCTCGCGCCGGAGGGATCGCCAAACTCGATCGTGTCCGCGTCCGTGTGCCCGAAGACCCAAGTCCGATAGGCCGGCGGAGTAAACGCCGGGACGGCCGAGCCCACGGGAGTCCCGCCCACCTGGCTGCCCGGCGTCACCACCGCATTGGCAATCAGCCGGCCGCGCAGCACCATGCTGGCGCCGAAGCCCGGATCGGCGTTGGTATGGTCGCCGCGGATCGTGATGTCACGGCGGCCCAAAACTTCGCTGTTGGCGTCCGTCCGCACGCCGTCGCCGGCCAGCAGCGTGACCGTTCCCGCTTCCGCGAAGATCTGGCCACGAGGAACCACGCGCGGGCTGTCCGGGTGCAGCCCGGGCAGTCGCGCGGCGTTTTCGGCGAAGCGGGCCGTCCCCGAATCAACCAGCAATAGGTCCTCATCGGTGTCCGCCGAGTCGCGGATCTTCAGCCGGATGTCGCCCTCGTAGGCGTGAGCTAGCAGCAACCGCAGGAAGGCGTCGGTCTCCTCGACGAAGACGTTCGCCGTCGCTTCGAGCGCTACGTCCGAAGCGGCCGCGTTCAGATCCACGACCGCCGAACCGCGCGAGCTGTCGATTTCCAGATCGTTCGCAGCGGCCCCGAGGTTGGCGCCCGGACCGTTGGCGTCCAGGTCCACGTTGCCCGCCAGGATGTTGGCCGCGCCGTCGCCCGCGCCCGCGTTCCGCGCGTCGAGGATCGAGCCGCCGACCGTGCGCAGCGACACGCCGGCGTTGGAGTGTACGGTGTCGAGCTTCAGGTTTCCGATCAGCTCGTCGATGAAAATCCCGCCCGATGTCGCCCCCGCGATATCAAAGGCATTCAGCACGCCCGCTGCGTGGTTGCGGTCGACGTTGATCTCCAGGAAGTCGCCGGCAATGCCGACCCCTCCCGGCGAACTGCCCACGCCCGTCGTCAGCGTGATGTCCTCCGCCGTCACATCGACCGTCGGGTTGCCGTCGGCGTCGAGGATTCGGCGCGGCGAGGTGAGCGCGACGTCGCCGGCGGTCGAGTGGATGTGCCCGACCAGCATGTCGCCTGCCAGTTCGGTCGCCGTGATGTCGCCGTTGGTGGTCAGAAAGATCTGCTCGATCCCGTCCGGCTCGGAACTGCCCCCGGTCCAGTCCACGTCGGTGTGGACGACGAAGTCGATCGTGGTCGCCGGCGCCGGGTCCGCGGAGAGGGAAACGCCGTAGGGCGTTCCGCCGATGCTGGTGGTGGCATAACTGCGCGGCTCACCGCCCAGCGCATCGCCGTTCACGTGGCCGATATCGAGATCGTCGCCAGCCCGCACCTCGTCGAAGGTGTACGTCGAGTCGATCTCGATTTGCGTCGAGGTGCCGAAGGCGCGGAGGATATTGGCGTAATCCGGCGGCGTCTTGTCCGGGCGGAAGTGCGCGACGTAGGACCCGCTCTGCGGGTTGCCCGGCGTCGAGGCGATCGGCGTGTTGTCGGGCGGATTGTAGAGCTTGACGAGGATTCCGCCCACCTCTTCCTCGTCGTTGCCCTCGCGGCTGTCGTTGACCACGAGATCGACGTCGTCCCCGGCCTTGATCCGGTCGATCACGACGTTCAGCGCGCCGCCCAGGATCGCGTCGGCCCGGTCGAACGTGGACAGGTCGAGCGCGACGTCCTCCGCCGCGTCGACTTGAACGCGCGGAGCGTAGAGCTGGTTGGACAGGATCTGGTTGACGTTCAGCGTCGCGTCGGCGCCGTTGTCGTCCTTGACCACCAGTTCGTAGATCGCGTCCGCCGGATTGTTGGGCTGTGCGCCGTCGATGCCGCGGAAGCGGACCAACTCGACCGTCAGGGGCCGCCGGCCCGCGTCGTTGTCCAGGGTTCCGGCCAGCGGCGTCGCGCCGACGTTGCCGGTGTCCGCGTTGACGTAGAACTCGTTCGTGCGGATCACCTCGGCCCCGGCGTCGGTGCCGGTGACGACGTCGCCCCGCTCGTTCTCGAGCAGCGTGACGCCGATCGGGTTCTCGATCCGGCCGTCCAGGATGAGGTTCCGCTCCGCCGGTCCCGGCGGCTGCTGGCGGACCTCGACCACCGTCCGCACGAAGCGGTTGAGGATGTCGAATTCAAAGGTGTTCCCCGCCACGTCCGGATTCAGCGACTGGTTGTCCGTCGTTTCCGGGTTGACGTCGTAGATCGCGTCCAGACGCACCTCGACGGTGGCCGCGTCGGCGGTTCCGAAGGGGGCGACGGGATCGATCAGGTTGATCCGGAGATTCCGATCGAACTGGTTGATGATCCGGACGTAATCCCAGGTCCGCTGCACTTCGAACAGCGCGTGGTTGCCCCAGATCCGGCTGGTCGATCCCGCGATGTCGTTGGCAAAGAACTCGGCCGAGCCCGCCCCGGCGTAAACCAGATCGGCGATCTCGATCTCGCTCAGTCCCGAAAGATCGGTTCCGACGGTCTCTCCGGCGATTCCCAGAACGTTGACGTTGGTGATCTTCTCGATCTTGCCGTCCGCGCCGACCACGAGTTCCGGGTTCGGCGCGCCCAGAAAGATGACGTGCGACTCCCAGAAGACGTCTCGGAAGAGATCGGTCTTGAAATCGCCGCCCTTGCGCGCCGGGCCGATGTAGACGCCGCCCGGATTCCGGTCGCGCGAGTTGCTGACGTTGTAGTCGAGCGTGTCCACGTCCAGACGCTTGGTCCGGAGGACCGCTTCCCAGAAGCCCTCGACCTTGGCGTTGTTGGTGACCTCGGCGGTGGCGTTGGCCCGGGTCGACCCGCCGACGGCGTAGAGCCGAGATTTCGCCTTCGCGCGGTTGTCGGTTTGGGAATAGACCGACTGGACCAGGATCGACTCGTTCCCGGTCACGTTGGCGCCGTTTTCAAGCGTGATTTTGTTGTCGCTGTCGATCGTCGCCGTCGAGTAGGCGTTGGCCGCACCGCCCGCGCCGCCGGCCGTCGTATTGGTGTTGGCGTTGGCGCGGTTCCGAACGATGTCGGAGTTGATCGTGACCGTTTCCGCCAGCAGATCCGCATCGCTCGCCAGAGCGATCTGCTCACCGACAAAGCCGGCTGCGGCCTTGACTCTCGCCGTCGCGCTGACGCTGGTGCTGACCCCCAGGCCGCCGCCGTAGGCCTCGCCATTCGACGTGGAGTTGTTGTCGGCCTGGTTCTCGATTCGCAACGCATTGCCCGCCGTCAGGTCGCCGTTGATCGTTTGCAGGATGCCGAAGTTCAACGTCGAGGACGTCGCCACGGTGCCGCCCGCGCCCAGACCGCCGCTGGAAGTCTCGGCGTCACTCGACACATAGGAGTTGAGGTTGCCGCTGAGGGTCAGATCGTTGCGCGCTTCGAGATCGGCATTCGAGCCGATCGAAATCTGGCTGGTGTTGGTGCCGGTCGCCGTGGCTTGAGCCTTTTCCAGCGAGATGGCGCTGCCGCCGCCGCCGTCCGCCACCGCCACCGATCCTATGCGGCTGTCGGTCTTGAGCGTGACGTTGGCGCCCTTGAGCATCGCACCGGCGCTGACCGTCAGGTTCGTCGACACCGTCTGGGCGGACGTCGTCTTGGCGTCCTTGTTGTTCCACAGAACGCCGCCGCTGGTGCCGCCCGCCGAACCGGTGACCACGCCGTCGGCGGAACTGGGCACGTTGAAGCCCGCGGCGCCACCGACACCGTCGAACATGCCCGCAATCGAGTTGCTGGTGAGGTCGTAAAACAACGTCTGGCCGCTGGACGGCCCGTTGTCCTGCAGGTCGATACCTTCCTTGACGAAGGTATGTTCGCCAGGCCGGCTATTCCCGTTCAGGTTGAGCGCGAGCGGCGCGCCGCCCTGCGAGGTCGAAAGCTTGTAGCCCGCGGCATCTTTCTGGACCACGTAGTAGGCCCGGCCCGGAGTCAGCAGGCTGAGGGTCTGCTCGCCCACGCCCAGCAGCGTGTGCCCAACCGACAGGGACGAGGCGTCATCGCGGTAATCCAGGTTGAGAATCTGCGGCGGGACGTACAAGTCGTCGCCGGGATCGCCCGGCGTGCCGTTGTCGTCGATGTATCCAACCGCATCCTGCGGGGTCCGCGCCAGTCGGATGTAGTTCGCATTGAAGTTATAGGCCGCACCCACATTGCCGTTGTAGCTGCCACCGTTGACGACGTAGTAGGTCGCGCCATCGACCAGGTCGGGGCCGCCGTTCACCACGATCGTCGGCGTTCCCGTCGCATCGTAGATCACCGCCTCGCCGTTGCTGAAGCCGTGGTTCGGAAGATAGATCCGGCCGGTATTCGAGAAGTCTTCGCTCGTGGAGAAATTGTTCGGATCGCTGTTCACGACCGCGTCGACGAAGGACGACACGAACGGCCGCGGCTCGGCCGGGCGATAGGTCACCACGTCGTTGTTGTTGAAGGGCGTGCTGGCGTCCAGAATCTTGTCGTTCGCATCGTCGATCATGCCGCGCGTGAAAGTGTCGGACACCTCGACAAAGCCGATGGTCTGCAGCTTGATCGTGTTCTCGTCGATCACCTTGACCTGGTACTTGACGCCGTTCGACAGCCCGTCGATGACGTCGCCTGCGTTCGAGTTGTAGATCAGCTGATCGCCATCCACGAAGGTGTGGTTCGGAAGGGTGATCGTGTCGAACGCCGGGTTCACGGCACTGGAACCGAACCTTGCGCCAAGTTGGACGGTGTTGTCGTCCCGCACGATGACGGTGTATTCCTTGTCCTGGACCAGCCCGCCGGTGCTGGCGCTGGTCCACGTGACGGTCGCGCCGTCCGTCAGCTTGTGCGGTTTTCCGAAGTCGATGTAGTCGCCGGCGGCGCTGGAGCCGGCCACCGTGCCGTCCGACACGTCGCCGCCGTCGGCGCCGTGCTGGGCGATCAGTTCGATGTCGCCCTGCGCCTCGACCCGCTCGGAATCGCCGACCACGAAATTCACGGTGCCGGTCGCCGCCGCGTCCGTCGTGACCGAACTGGAGCTGATCCCGCCAAAGCCGCTGACCCGGCCCGCGGAATCCGCGTCGGTAACGAGGTTGGCGATAGCCTTGATCTTGCCGCTGACGCGCATCACGCTGCCGTCGCCTGCGAAGGTCAGGTTCATCGTATGCACGGTGGTCGCATCCGCATCGCCATCGGCGAAGTTGGCCAAACCGCCGCCATCTGAGGACATGGTCGCAACGGTCGTGGCGAGCGCGACGGCGTCCACATTGATGTTATTGGCCGCATCGTCCGTGCCGTCGTCCACGTCGCCCCGGAATTTCACCGTGGTGGAGCCGCCGGTGGTCACGTTCGCGTCGACCGAGGACACCCGGACAACCCCGCCGCTGACTGTGGAGCCCCCGCCGAAGGCCTCGTTGGAGTGACGCCCGGCGATGTTGACGTTGCCGGATGCGGAGGTCAGCGAAAGCCCCGTGTCGATATCGAGGTTCAAGACCGAACTCGCGTCGGCATTGACCTGGGTGCTGTCGACCGAAGCCAGGCCAGCCGTGACATTGTTGGCCGATCCGATCGCTCCCCGCGGCGTAGCCGCCACGACGCGCAAGAAGTTGGTGCCGTCGTGGTTCAGAAGCCCCGCGATGTTGACGGTCTGCGCGGCGTGGATCGAGCCGCCCTGGCCGCTGGTGAAGTCAAGCGACGCATCGAAATCCGAGAAGGTATTGGAATTGGCGATCGCGACTGCACCGACGGTCAGCGACGTCGCGGCGCTGATCGAGTTGCCGGCCAGCTTGGCTTGCATGTCGAACCCGGCGGCCGAGGTCACGTCGACATTGCCACCGATCCGGCCGCTGACCTGGGATTGGTTGGTCGCCCGCGTGACGACGTCGCCGATCGATGCGCCCACGCTGAGCGAGGTGGCTTTTGCGGTCGAACTGACATTCGATGTCAGATCGGCGTCCAGATCGATCCCGCCCGAGGTGGTCGTGATGACGGTCGTGCCCTGCGAGGCGTCGCTGGCCTCGGCTCCGATCCGGATTTCTGCGGTCCCGGTGTCCTTGGAGGTCACATCCAGCGCCGTGACCGAGGCGAGACCGGCAAGGCCGGTGCCCAGGGCCGCCGCGTTGGCGGTGTGGTTGCCGTCCGCCAGAAGTTTGATGCTGGTCGCGGTCAGCTCGCCATCCTCGCCGATATAGGCACGCGTGTCGCCGGCCAGTTCGGTCACGACGGTCGTCGATCCGAACGCGATGCCCCCGGCGATCCCGATCCCCTTGGACTGCGGCGACGAGGTGGACGTGCCCGTTGCGGTCATGGTCAGCGCGCCGCCGATCAGCAGGTCGACGTTGTCAGCCACGAAGACCTCGGTGTCATGCGCCGCCTTGGCGGTGATGTTGGTCGAGGTGGCCGCGGCCAGCCCGCCGGCCTGGAAACTCGTCACGTCGGCATTGACCGTCGTGTTAGAGGTCGCGGTCAGGGTCACGGCCCCCGCCGTCACATCGCTGTTCTCGCCGAGATAGGCGCGGGTGCGCGAGGATTGCCCGCTCCCGTCGCCGATAGTGGCAGTGGTCTTCATCTTGCTGACCGAGACGCCCAGCGATCCGGAGGCGGCATCGATGGTGGCATTCGCCAGGGACGCTCCCGTGGCCGTCGTCGCGGTCCCCGTCAGGTTCGCGCCAGCGAGGTCGACGACCGAGTTCCGGCCCACGAAGGTTTCCGTAATGCGACTCGCCGTTGCCTGAGCTTCGAGATCGTTGACATTGGCGAGGCCGCCGAAACCGGTGCTTTGGACGGTCGCGTTGGCCGCCGCTGCCGTCTCGCTGGCCCCCAGGTTCACCGTACCCGCCGTCAGATCGGTGTACCTGCCGACATAGGCGCGCGTCTTGCCCTGCATGTCCGCGACGGCCGTGGTGATCGAGACGCCCACGAGGCCCGCGATGCTGAAACCTTCGGTCTTGGCACGCGCCTCAGTGCTGCCGGTCGCCACCGCGTCGATGGTGCCGCGACCGGTCCCGGCCTGGTTGAGGATGTCGATTTGCACCAGGGAAGTCTGTGTCGCGTCGTCGTTGCGGCCGACATAGGCCTCGACGTCGTTGGAGGTGATCGCCGTGGGCTTCAGCCCGGCGACCGAGGCACCGCCCGCCACAGACACATTGAAGAGTTTCGCATCCGCCAGCGCATCGCCGTCCGCCGTGAGGTTCAGGTCGGTGACCCGCAGGTCCGCCCCGTCGCCCGCATAGGCGCGCGTCTTGCCGCCCGCGATGGCGGTGGGTTTGTAGAAATTGATCGTGACGGCCAGCGCCGCGCTGCCGCCCTCGGTCCGCGCAATCGCATCGATGTCGCCGCGGGCGGAGATATCGACAGCGTCCGTCCCGCCCGTCACTTTGACGACGGCAGCCGGGTCGCCGCCGGCGTTCACGCCGTCAGCCGCACCGACATAAGCCTCGACGATGCCGTCGGTTTCAGCGACGGCCTCGAGGTTCTGCGCGGCAACCAAGAACGAGACCGCCACGCTAACGGTTTTGGCCTCGGCCTTGTTGATGACCTTGTCGCCCGCAGGCACCAGCTTGCCCGCGCTGACGTCGAGCGTGCTCGCGAGCAGGTTCACACCGTCGCGCACGAAGGCCCTGGTCTTGCCGGTGACCATGGCGGTCGGCGTGTAGAGGCCGACCGAAAGGATGCCGCCCACGTCGACCCCCAGCAGGTTCGCGATGGCGTGCATGTTGCTGTCGGCCACCACGGTGATCGCGCCGCCTGCGATGTTGACGTCGGTCGTCACATCGGTTGCGACTTGGCTGCTGCCCGCGCCGAGGAAGGCTTCGACGGCACCGTCCACCGTGGCGTTCGAGGTCACGTCGCTACCCGCGACGAGGCCGCCGATGGTGATGCTGGCACCCTGGACGTCCGCCTTCATCTCGGGCGCATCGGCGAGAATGGCGAGGCCGCCGGCGTCAAGGTCGACGCCCTGTCCAACATAGCCGCGCACGCTGCCGGTCACGGTGGCGTTCTGCTCGATCAGCGAGAGCGTGACGAGCGACAGGCCGACGTTCACCACCGTGGGTTTGGCCAGCATGTTGCCGATGGCGGTGATGTTCACCTGTCCGTCGATTTCGACCACGCCGAGATTGCCGGTCGACGGTGTCACGCCCGCGGCCGAGCCCACGTGCGCGTCGACCGTGCCGCTGACCGTGGCGTTGGCTTCCACCGAGGAAGCCGAGACCACACCGGCCACCGTGAAGGCCATGGTGTCAGACGCCGCATCGTAATCGCCGTCGGCGTCGACGTCGAGCGTGGCGGCCTGAAGCGTGCCGCCCTGCCCCACAAAGGCTCGGGTATCGCCCGCGACATCTGTCAGCGTGTCGAAGACGCTAATCCCCGCCAGGCCGCCGAGATTGCCCGTGAAGCCCAGGTCGCCGAAGCCCGCATTGGCGTTCATGTCCGACCAGGCGCCGATGGTCACGGCGCCCGAGATGTCAGTGATCCCCGCGCCGCCGGTCACCGGCCCGTTGAAGGGCGCGCCGGCAAACGCTTCGACCGTGCCGTCGACAACCGCATTGGCCTTCAGGTACGAGATCGACGCCAGCCCGCCAAGGCTCAGCATGAAGGTGGTCGCGGTGGCGTTGTACTGAACGCGGTCCGCCGTCTCGCCGGCCTCGATGTCCAGTGACGCAGCCGTGAGCGCCACACCGTCACGCACGTAGGCGCGGGTCTTGCCGCTCAGTTCCGCCTTCGGCTCGGCCGCACTGACGGTCAGGCCGAAGCTCGCACCGACGAGGAAAGTGTCGGCGACCGCATCCATGATTGCGTCCGCATCGACGACGACGGCCCCGTCACCGGCATCGCCGCCGGAGATCGTCAGCGCCGGCGCCGCACTGGCGCTCGAGCCGTCGTCGTTCTGCGCGCCGAGGAAGGCCTCGACCTCGCCCGTCACCTTGGCGACCGACTGGAGGACGCTGACCGTAACGAAGCCCGAGATCGAGCCCGAACGGATCTCCGCGTTCGCGTCCATCACGTCGCCGTCCGCCGTGATGTCGAGCCGATCTGCGACCAGCGTCGTGCCTTCGCCCACGTAGGCCCGCACGGACCCCGACGTGTCGGCCGTCGGCAGGAACACGTTGACCGTGACCCCGAAGCTGGCCGAGCCGCCGGAGCCCTTGGCGGTCGTGGTGCGACTGCCGTCCGCGTCGATCGTCGCGGTACCGTCGCCGTGGCCGGCGTCCGTCAGCGTGATCGTCGTGGCCGCGCCCGGCGTCGGGGTTTGACCCGCGGGCACGCCGGTGAAGGCCGCCGTGTCGCTGCTGATCGTGGCCGTCGAGTCGGAGACCGCGACCGCGAAGGCGGCGCCGATGGCGACGATGACGTTGTTGGCGGTCGCGTTCTCGGTGCTGTGGGCGGTCACGTCCAACTCGCCCGCGGTGACGGTCGCCTTCTCGCCGACATAGGCTCGCGTCGCGCCGGTGATGTCCGCCTCGGAGATCGTCACCGCGGCGGCGCCCAAGAGCCCGAAGGACAGACCGATCGGCGAAGCGTTCGCAGTATAGTTGGACGTGGCCGCGATGGTCAGGTCGTCCGTGCCGAGTGCGAGGGTCGTCAGCGCGCCGGGCGCCGTTCCAACGCGAGTGCCGACGTAGGCCTCGGTCACGCGGTCCACTTCGGCGTCGATCTTGGCCACGGCGCCGCTGATCAGCCCAACAGACAGGGAGGTGGTGTCCGGCAAGGCCGAGGCCGCGCTGTCAGCGGTAATCTGCACCGCGGAGTTGACGTTGACCGTGGTCGCCCCGTCGACAAACGCCCGCGTGGCCCCGCCCACCGATGCGTCGCTGATCATCGCGGAAACGGCGAAGCCGAGCGCCGCGCCCAGGCCAAACGTCTTTGCCCGAGCCGTGTGGTTGCTGTCGGCGTCGATGAACAGGTTCCCGCTGGCGGTCAGCGTGGCGTGGCGGGCAAAGGCCTCGACCGTGGAATTCAGGTCGGTGACGGCATGCCCGCCGGCGCCCGCCGCGCCGATGGCCGCCGTGACGGCCACCACGCTGGCGTCGGCCTGCACGTCCTGGGTCGCGTCTGCGTCGATGCGGATCTCGCCGCCCTCGGCATGCACCAAGCTGTCCGAGACGTGCGCCCGGGTGGTTGCGGTCATCGTGTTTTCGGCCAGGCCGACGCCGATCGCGGCGCCCGTCAGGCCGATGGCGACGGCGACGGAATCCACCGTCGCGATGGCGTCGGAGGTGTCATGGGCCTCGACCCGCACCAGCGTCGAGGCGGTCACGTTGGACCCGGCGTTGATCGCGCCCTCGATCGTCCGCGTCACCGTGTTGGTGGCGCTCGCCCCGGCCCCGGCCCCGGCCACCCCCAGGCCGAAAGAGCCCGCGATGGCGTAGGCGTCCGGCGTCGCCTCGACCACCGAATTCGAGGCTGCTCCCACGTCCACGCGCCCGCCGTTGGCGTCCACGCGGCTGTTGCCGATCCGGGCGCGAGTCACACCCGCCAGCGTGTTCTCGGCCAGGGCCGCCGCCACGGACACCGCGACGGAGGCGATCCCGCCGGAAATCGAGGCCGAAACGGCCAGGGCGTCGGCGTCCGCGTGCAGGTCGTCCGTGGCGATCACGTCCACCTTGCCGCCCGCGGTCACCGACTGGCCCTCGGCCGCGTTGCTGTCCAGGATCAAGGCTTCGACCGTCTGGCCGACGGTGTTGCTCACGTCCGCGCCGGTGCCGGCGCCCGACAGCGAGAAGCCCACGGCCGCACTGGCCGCGATCGCGATGCCCTTGCCGTCCGTGTCGATCTCGGAATCCCCCAGGGACGTCAGGATCACGTCGCCCGTGGCGCTCACGTCGCTGTCCGCGATCATCGTCCGCACGGTGCCCGACACGTTGGTCTCCGCCACGGCAAACGAAATCGACAGGCTGACCGAGGCGCCGCCCGCGCCGCCGGCACTGACCGCGATGCCCAGCACGTCCACGAAGATCCCCGTCTCGTCGGTCGCCGTCAGCGTCACCGAGCCGCCGTTGGCGATCACGTTGGAATCGCCCGCGATCACCGCTTCGGTCACGTTCGTCGTCGTGGTATTGGCGATGGAGCCCGCGGCCGAGCCGTTCAGGGCGAAGCCCCCGGCGCCGCCGGCCGACGCCCCCACGCCCACGCCGAACGCGGTGAGCGAACCGGTCGAGAGCGCCGTCAGCGACACGCCGCCGCCGGTCGAGGTCACGTCGGAGCCCTCGATGGCCGCGCGCGTCACCGTGCCGAAGATGTTCTCCGCCGTCGAGACGGCGATCGAGACGTTGATCGCCGCGCCGCCGGACCCGGAGGCCGCGACGGAGGCCGCGACCAGCGTGGCGTCGATCACGGACTGGTCGGTCGCCGACAGCGTCACGTCGCCGCCCGCATCCACGTCCGAGCCGGCGGTGATCGAAGCCTCGATCGTGTTGGTCGTCGTGTTGCTGGCGATCACGCCCGTGCCCGCCCCGCTGACCGACACGCCGCCCGAGCCGCCGACGGCCAGGGCCACGGCCACGCCGAGGGCGTCGATCGTCGTGTCGGCCAGCGCCGTGACGCTGACTTCGCCGGGCGTGTCGACATTCGAAGCTTCAATGGTCGCGATCGTCGTGCCGCCGATGCTGTTGGTCGCCTCGGTGATCGCAATCGCGACCCCCGCGGCGACCGCGCCGCTGGCCGTCACAGATACCGCCGCCGAAACCAGCGTCGCCTCGATGTTCGACAGGTTCCGGGCCAGCAGCGTCACATCGCCGGTCGCGTCCACCGTGCTGCTGACGATGCTCGCTTCGACGGAACTTGTCGTCGTGTTCGTCGCCACCGCGCCGGTCCCGGCCCCACCGAGCGCCACCGCGCCGCTGCCGGAGATCGAGATCGCCGCCGAGACGGACGTCGCGGTGATCGTATTGTCGCCCAGGGCCGAGACGTTGACCGCGCCGCCGTTGGCGTGGACGGCGGATGCGTCGATGGTGGCCACCGTCGTACCGCCGATCGTGTTTTCCGCCAAGGTTACCGCGATGGCCACGGAAACCGACGCCGAACCGCTAATCGCGGCCGAGACGGAAACCGAGACCAGGGTCGAGGTGATCGAGGACGTGTCGGCGGCCGAGACGGTCACCGCTCCGCCCGAGGTCACGTCGGACCCGTCGCGGATCGACGCCTCGACCGTGTTGGTCGTCGTGTTCGAGGCCTGGGCGCCGGAGCCGGCGCCGGACAGCGAGAAGGCCCCGCTGCCCGCGACCGACACGCCCACCGCCGCGGCCGTGGCCAGAATGCTCGTGTCCGCCAACGCCCAGACGCTGACCCAGCCGCCGGCATCCATCGAGGAATGGTCGATGGTGGCCAGCGTCGTGCCGCCGATGGAGTTCTCCGCCAGACTGATCGCCACGGCCAGCGAGATCGCCGCCGAGCCGCTGCCCGACACCGAGGCCGCGACGGCCGCGTTGTTGGCCGTGATTTGGGACGTGTCCGTCGCCTTCACCAAGACCGCGCCGCCGGCGTTCACGGTGCTGTTTAGGATGGACGCCTCGACCGTGTTGGTGGTCGTGTTGGTGGCGACGGCGCCGCTGCCGGCGCCCGATAACGAAAACGACCCGCTGCCGCCGACCGAAACGCTGACCGCCGCGGCCAGCGCGTGGATCAAATTGTTCGCCGTGGCCGAGACCGAGACCGCCCCGCCTGCATCCACGATCGACGGGTCGATGGAGGCGATCGTCGCGCCGCCGATGCTGTTCTCCGCCAACGTCACCGCGATCGCGAACGACACCGCCGCCGAGCCGCTGGCTGCGACGGAGGCGGCGGCCGAGGTCACGTCGGCGGTGATCCCGGAGGTGTCGGAGGCAATGACCGAAACCGAGCCGAAGGGCGCGTCCACGTCGCCGTTGTTGATCCGCGCCGAGATCTCGTTCGTCGTGGAGTTCGAGGCGCGGGCCCCCGCACCCGCGCCCGACAGTGCAAAGCTGCCGCTGCCGGCCACCGAGGCCGAGGCGGCCACCGCGACCGCGTCGATCGTGTTCATGCCGCTGGCCGACACCAGCACCGACCCGGCCGAGCTGTCCGCGTCGGAGTTGGCGATCAGGGCCGACGTGATACCGCCGATCGAGTTCTCCGCCAGGGTCACCGAAATGGCGAAACTCAGGGCCACGGAACTGGACGCGCCCACCGAAACGCTGGCCGACACCACGTCCGAGCTGATGGCGGATGTATCCAACGCATCGACCGTGATGCTGCCCGGGGCGTCCACGTCGCTGCCCGTGTCGATGGTCGCCAGCGTCGTGCCGGTGAGCGTGTTCGTGGCCCGCGCGCCCGCGCCGGAAAAGCTGCCGGCGACGGAACTCGACCCGGAGACGCCGATCGAGACCGCAAAGGTCACCGCGTCCACGGTCGTGTCCGACAGCGCGTCGATGTTCACGCCGCCGACGGTGGTGCTGACGTCCGAATTGCGGATGCCCGCCGCCACCTGGGTGCCGACCACGTTTTCGGCCACCGCCGCAGCGACGGCCGCGCTGATGGCGACGGAGCCGCTGGTCGCCGAGATCGTGGTGGCGACCGAGCCCGTCACCGCGTCGATGTCGTTCGTGTTGGTGGCCGCAATCGTGATCGGCCCGCCCGCCGTCACGCTCTGCAGGTCCGCCAGGTCCGCGTTGGCGATCAGCGCCTCGACCTCGCCGTCCACGGTGTTGTTGACCAAGGCGACCGTCACGGACACGCCGAGCGCCAACTGGCCGCTGCCGGCCGCGATGGACAGCGCCGCCGCCACGCCCGTCACGTCGATGTCCGCGCTGGCGTCAGCGGTCAGAGTCAGCGCCCCGCCGCCGTCGAAGGACGAATCGTCGATCAGGGCCCGCGTCGAATTGTCGATGGTGTTGTTCGCCACCGACACGGCAATCGCCAGCGAGACCGCGATGTCGCCCGCCGCGATGGACGCCGAAGCCGCGACCACGTCGGACGAGATCGTCGCGTCGTCCACCGCCGTAATGGACACGGCGCCGCCAGCATCCACCGAGGATACGCCGGTCACGCCCGCGACGATCGTGTTGGTGATCACGTTGTCCACCACGGCCCCGGTGCCCGCGCCCGACAGGCCCAGCGAGCCGCTGCTGGCCGCGACAGAGACGGACGCCGCCGCACCGACGGCCGAAATCTGGCTGGTCGATTCGGCCGAGGCGGTGAAGCCGCCCGTGGCATCGACGTCGGCCCCGTCCTCGACCACGGCGCGGGTCGTGTTGTCGATCGTGTTCAGCGCATACACCACGCCGACCGCCAGCGCACCGGACAGCGACGAACTGCTGAACGACGCGCTGACCGCAGCCGCGACGACGTCCGAGTCGATGGTCGTGTCGTCCAGGGCCGTCAGGGTGACGGCGCCGCCCGAAGTCACGTCGGCGTCCGCGATCACGGCCTCGACGGTGTTGGCCACATTGTTCTCGGCGTAGGAGACTGAGGTGCCCACCGAAACCGAGGCGCTGCCCGACGAGCCGCTGAAACCGACCGAGACCGCGGTGGTCGCCGCGTCGATATCGGCAGTCGAGGAGGCGTCGAGCGTGACGCCGCCGCCGCCGCTGGCGGTCACGTCCACGCCGTCGATCACCGCGCTGGTCTGGTTGCCGATGGTGTTCAGCGACACCCCGACGCCTACCGCACCGCCGACCGAGGTGCCGTTGCCGCTGACGCTGATCGCGACCGAGCCCGCGAAGGCAAAAACGCCGATCGTGGTGCCGTCCGCCGCGCTCAGCGAGACAGGGCCAGTGGCACTGACGGCGTTGGCCGTGCCGGGAGCGCTGTCCTGGATGGCCGCCCGGACATTGTTGGTGACCGTGTTCTTGGCCACGGCGCCGGTGGCGCCGGCCGACACCGCGGTGTCGTCGCCGCCCGCGGCGACCGAGATCGCGGCTCCGAAGGCGGTCGCGTCGATGCCCGACGTGCTGGACGCCGAAAGCGTCAGCGGCCCGCCCGTACTCACGTCGCTGTCGTCGATGATCGCCAGCGCCGAATTGTCGATCTCGTTAATGGTAATCGACAGCCCCAGGCCCACGCCCACGTTGCCGCCCGAGCCCACCGCGATCGAAACCGCCGCCGCGCCGGCCAGGGCCTCGATGGTCGACGCGTCGTCCGCCGTCAGCGACACCGCGCCGCCGGAAGTGACATCGGAGCCTTCGATCACCGCCTCGATCGTGTTGGCGATGTAGTTGCCCGAGCCCGAACCGGCGCCGGCCAGGGCCGTGGTGCCGTTGTCGCCCGCCGCCACCGAACCGGCGAAGCCGAACGCAAACGTGTCGATCGTGGCCGTCGAGTCGGCCTGCACCGTGACGCTGCCGCCGGCACTGACCACCGAATCCTCGATCGCCGCCCGGGTGTGGTTGGCGATGTCGTTGGTCGCCGCCGCGGCGCCCACAGCCACCGCGGTCATGCTGTCGGTGCCGCCGCTGGTGACGGCCAGAGCCGCCGAACCCGCGTCCGAGGTGATGTCCGAAGCGTCGCCGGCGCTGACCAGCACGCTCCCCGTGGTGGTCACGGTGCTGGGGTCGATGATCGCTTCGATGGTCGAATCGATATCGTTGCCCGAGCCGGAGCCCGCGCCGCCGAAGGCGGTACTGCCGTCGGTGGCGATGCTGAAGGCCCCGGCCAGCGTCAGGGCGTCGATCGTCTGAGCGTTGTTGGCGTTCAGCGTGAGGCTGCCGCCGACGACGACCGAATCGGAAACCTTCGCCCGCACGATCGTATCGACCGCGTTGACGGCGATGGACGCGCCCAAGGCGATCAGCGTGCCGCTTTCGCCGCTGCCGCCGCCCGTGAGGATGCCCAGCGCGGCGCCGCCCGAGTCGGCCGTGATCGCGGTGTCGTCCCACGCGCTCCACAGCACGTCGCCGCCCCCCACCGCGTCCGTATCGGCCTGGACGTTGCCGCCGGAGCGGATCTCGGCCAAGGTGGTGTTGGTGACGGTGTTGCCCGAGCCGCTGCCGGCGCCCGTCAAGTCGGTGCTCTTGCCGCCGCCCTCGTTGCTCTCGCTGCCGGTGTCGAGCACGCCCGCCACGCTGATCGCCAGCGAGCCGACGTCGCCGTGCGTGGCGGCGTCCAGCGTCACGTCGTCGGCCGCTTTCAGCGTGTTGTTGCCCAGGGCGACCGCCTGGACGTTGTTCTCGACAATCGCCACCGTGATCGCGCCGCCGATCGCCGTACTGCCGCCGATTGCCGCGCCGCCGGCCACCGCTTCAAGGTTGGTGTCGTCGACCGCGCGGACCAGGACGTCCTGCGCCGCGTGGGCGCCTGTGTTGACAGCGTTCACCGCGGCGCCGTTGCCGATCGTGGCCTGGGTCCGGCCCTTGTTCACAGCGACCGCGACCGACAGGCCAAGCCCCGTTTTGTCAGCCTCGATGGTGCCCGCCGCGCCGATGGCCAGCAGGAAATGGTCCTCGAACGAGCTCGCGCCCAGGGCGAAGCCACGCGCCGACTGGGTGCCCTGGTTGCCGTCGCCGTCGTGTACCCCGTCGCGAACGGCCACGGTCTTGTTGCCCAGCCCCGTCACGGCCGCGCCGTCGCCGACGAAGGCCAAGGTCTCGTCCAGGTCGACCAGCACAACGACCGACGCGCCGTAGCCGCTATTCTCCACCGATACTGCTGCACTGCCGGCGGAGGCATCGTCGATGGTGGCGCTGTCGGCGGCGATCGCGACGCTGCCGTCGGCGTCGATCATGGCGTTGCCCGCGACCGCCACGCCCTGCGGGTCGGGCCCGGCAAAGGCGCGGGTGTCGGTGTCGATCACGTGGACGATCGCCCCGCCGGCGCCGGCGGGGGCGTCCTTGTCCTCCCCGCCGCCGATGGCCAGGCCGAGATTGACGCTCAGTCCGAACAGGTCTTCGGAGCTGTCGGCGTCCACCACGACGTTGCCTCCGGCCGTCACTTGGGTGGGCGTCCCGGCGTCGTCGGACGCCGCGATGAAGGCTTCGGTGTCCTTGGTCAGCACGGTGACCTCCAGGCTGATGCCGATGGCCTTGCCTTCTTTGCTGCCGGCCAGCGCACCTACGACGTTGATGATCTCCGTGTCGTCGGTCGCGCGGACCTCGACGTCGTCACCGGCGGTGATTTCCGCGCCGCTTCCGATCCAAGCGTGCGTGGTCGGCAAGAAGATGTCGACGGACGCCGAACCGGCGACCGCCCACCCGCTGGCCGTCCCGATGGAAGCCCCGATGGCCAAGGTGGTGACAAAGACGCCGGAGTTTTCGTCGATCAGTGGCACTTCGGGCAGCACGATTTCGGTCGGCTTGATCGACGAGTCGGCGGTGACCTTGACGTCCTGGCTTGCCGTCACGGCCGCGCCCGCCGCAATCGAGGCCTCGGTCACGTCCTGGTCGATGACGTTGACGGCGATTGCCAGGCCGACGCTCTTGTCGTTGCTGCCGCTGTTGCCCTGGGTCAGCGCACCGCCGCCGGCGATGTTCTGCACGCCGAGGTCGCGCCGCGCGGTCACTTCGACGTCCCCGGTCGCCGCAGCCACGACGGCATGCTCAGCGATCACCGCCGTCGTGTGGCTGCGTACCAGGTTGACGCCGGCGGCGCCGGCCACGGCCGTTTTGCCGCTGTTTTCGCCGCTGGTCTCTTCCTGCGCCGCGCCGCCGCCGGCCAGCGCCAGCGTCTCCAAGTCGTTGCTCTGGCCGGCCGTGCTGCCGGCTTCGACCTGGACGGAGCCGGCGACGATCTGGGCTGCGGCACCGATCGTGGCAGTGTTCGACAGGCCGGCGTAGTTGACGGCCACCGCCGCGCCCACGCCGGTGTCGGCGTCTTTCGCATAGGCCAGGCCCGTGGCGAGGGTGGACGCGTCGGCGTCGCTGGTGGCTGCCACGCGTACTGATCCGCTGGCGTCGACCGCGACGTCGGCGGCGATGGTCGCTGTGACGGTGGGCCGGATCACGGTCCCGCCGATCGCGCCTGCCACGCGCACCGAACCGCCCTGCTGTTGGGAAGACGCATTGTCTGCGGTGCCGCCCTGGCCGCCCGGATTGCTGGTCTGGTCGGCCGCCGTGTTGTTGGCGTCGTCCACCTGGTCGCCGGCGGTTGGGGCGGCCAGATCGTTGTTCCCCGATTTGGCCTTCGCCGCGTTGGTCTGCTTGGCAGTCTCCTCGTCGGCCGTGTTGCCGCCCTCGTCTTCCTTCTGGGCTCCTTCGGCGCTGCCGCTGACCACGGTGGCGGCGGCGGCCCCCGAGGCGGCCGCCACCGTCACGGCGTTCGCTTGCCACGCCCCGCCCGAAACGTCGCGCGACAAGGTGGCGGTCGTATCGTCCTCGATCCAGCCGAGCCCGATCGCGATGCCCACGCCGGTTTCGGCGCCCTTGGTGTCCGCGTCGGACTCGGTGCGCTGCACCTCGACGGCGGTCGCGGTGACGGCCAGGTTGCCGTCGACCTCCAACGCGCCGACGCCCGCCAACACGTCGCTGCGGGTGTCGTTCATCGACACGCCGAGTGCGACCGAGCCGCCGATGGCGGTGCCCGCCTCTCCGGCCTTGGCGCCGGCCTTGGCCTGCGTCGCCATGACGTGGTCCGCGTCGGCGGAAAGTGTCACGTCGCTGGCCGCGGTCACGGCGGCGGTCGGTTGCATCGTCGTCTGGGTTTCGTATTCGGTGACGTTGATGGCGAACGACAGACCGAGCCCCAGGCTCTCGCCGGAAACGGGGTCCGACTTGGGAGTGGCCGTGGCCAGGCTGTAGGTCGCGTTCGCGGCGTTGACCGCCAAGGCGCTGATCGCAGTGTCGCCGTCGGCGCTGCCGTCTTGCAGCGTGAGTACGGCGCCGTCGTCGAGCAAACCCTGCGTGCCGCCGCCGGCGATGTTGACGGCCACCGACCCGGCCACGCCGACCTTGCCGCCGCTGGCGCCGGAGATCGCGATCGCCCCCGCGCCGTGCGTGGCTTCGGTCAGCGAGTGCCCGCTGCCGCCGGCGCCGCCGCCCGGCGTGAGTTCGATGGCTTCGCCCTGGAGCGCCTTCTCGCGGCTTTCGGCCAGCTTGATCTGGCCGCTGCCGTCGTTGATCACGTAATAGGTTGTGCCGTCGGTCAGACCCGTGATTTCGCTGCCGCCGCCGTTGTCGTACTCGACAGCCTCGCCGGTCACCAGCGCGGCGTCGTCGCCCAGGGAGATCTCGACTCGCTTCTCGTCCGGATCGAAGGTGATGTCGTCTGCCGGGTCGCGGTCGATCTTGTGCGAGTCGCCGCTGCCTTGGCTGGTGAGGTCGATCGCCGTGCCGGCTTCCGCGTTGGCCGGCGAAGTGGCGAGTTGGATCTTGCCGTTGCCCAGGTCGATGACATAGTACTTGGTCGCGCCGCCGTCGTCGGTCAGGCCGTCGATGCTGGTGCCGCCGCCGTTGCTGTAGGTCACCTCCTCGCCGGTGCTCAGGCCCTCGGCGTCGCCCACGAAGATGGTGTTCGCGGCCACATCCACCGTCTCGGGCTCGGCGGCCGTGACGTCGATCTTGCGATCGGCCACGATCGCCTCGACGGTGACGCCGTCGGCCGTCACCGTGGCGTCGCCGATGCTGGCGGCATTGTCAGTGCCGGCAAAGTTCAACGCCACGGCGGCGCCCACGCTTGTGCCGCCCTCCGTCGTCACAGCGCCGCCGTCGGCGACCGCAGCGGCATTGGTGTTCGCGCGGCTGCGCACCGTGACCGCGCCCTGCGATACGATCGTCGCGCCGCCGCCGATGGAGGCCAAGGTGTCTGCTTCGGCGACGTTCAGCGACACCGCGGCGGCGACCGTCACGGCCCCGTCGCTGGTGTCCGCCGAGGGGTTCTCTGCGTCGTTGCTGCCGGCGTTGCCGCCGTTGGCGTTCTTCTGGTCGGTGGCGGTGGACTTCTGGTCCGCCGCCTTCTGATCGACGTTCTTGCCGCTGGTGTCGTTGTCTTCATCTTTCGCGCCTGTGGCCGTGGCCTTGGAGTCGGCGCTGACGTCGTGCAGACCCAGGGCTTCGATCGCGATCTTGCCGCCGGCCGTGATCGAGCGTTCGAGTTCCGCGCGGGTCTTGTCGTCGGTGCTCGTCACGCCCACGGAGAGCCCGACGGCGGCGTCGGTCGATTCCACCGAGCCGTCGGCGTGGCTTTCGCTGTTGCCCGTGTGGTCGGCGGTGATCGACAAATCACCGGCCAGCGTGCTGCTGCCGGTGCCCATCCGCGCCAGCGTGGCGGTGTCGACCATCGACACCGCCACCACCGGCGACAACGCCACGCCGGCCTTGACCCCCGCCTTGGCGGACGAGTCGACGTCCAGGTTGGACCTGGCCAGCAGCGTCACGTCGTCCGCGCCGTTGAACGCGGCGCCGCCGGCCACTTCGGCGGCAACTTGATGCGTGGCGATGGCGAACGCCACCGACGCGCCGAAGCCAAAGCTGTCGCCCTCCACCGTGGGCTCGGCCTTGCTGGTATTCTTGGCGTCTTCGCCGGCGGTGATCTTGAGTTCGCCGATGTCGCTGTTGGCGTCGCTGCCGTCGGCCAGCGTCACCGTGCCTCCGGTGGCGATGCCGGCAAGCACGTCGGTATTGCTGATCGTAATCGCCAGCGCCCCCGCCAGGCCGATGCCGCTTTCCGAGCCGGCGCCAGATTGGGCCTGCGTCGAAAACGCGTGCTGCTGGTCGCCGCTCACGTCGCGCATGCCGGCTTCGATGGTGATGCCGTCAGCAGTGATCGTGCCTCCGGCTTCCACTAGGGCGCGGTTCAGCAGGTCGACGCGCCCTACCGCGACCGCCGCCCCGACGCCGACCGACCCGGACTTCGTCGCCTCGCCGTCGGCGACCGTCTCGCTGTCCTGGTTGGCCAGCGAACTGATCGTAACGGCGCCGTTGGGAGCGCTGATGGCGCCGCTGACCGTGGCGCTGATGTCGGCGTCGAGCACGCTGACGCTGGCCGCCGCCGCGACGGCGATCGGGCCATCGGACGTCTTGGCGCTGGGAGTGCCGTTCGACGAGCCGGTCCCGCCCTGGTCCTGGGCGGCGTTCTTCTGCGCTTCGGCCTGCTGGTCGACGGTCTTGCCTTTGTCCGAAGCGCCGGCGGCGCTGGCCTTGCTGTCGGATTTCGACTTGTTGCGGCTCCGCGACTTCAGGTTCACGTTGCCGCCGGTCGTGGTCAGCGTGCCCGCCGCCTGGGCCGTGACCACGTCGCTGGCGCTGATCCAGGCGAACATGGCTCCGATCGCCAGCGAGTCGCTGCCTTCGGCGTCGCCCTGGCCTGCGGTCGTGATGTCGACGTCTTGCGTGGCCTCGGCGTTGATGTCGCCGGTCGCGGTCACCGCCGAACCGCTGTGGAAAGTGGTTCGCGTGGTGTTGGTGGTGAACGTCATGGCGACCACCGGGGTGATCGCCGTCCCGCCGCTGGCGCTCATGGTGGCGCTGGTCGCCAGTTCGTGGTCGCCCGTGGCAGCCAGGCTGACCGCCGCGCCGTCGCTCACGGTGGCCCCGCCTTCGACCAGCGCCTCGGTGACGTTGTCGACCAGGTTCATCGCCACCGAAGCGCCCAAGCCCAGGCTCTCGCCGGTGACGCCGTCTTCCAGCGGCTTGGCGTCGGCGACGCTTTTGGTGGTGCCGGCGGCGGTCAGGTTGAGCGTGCCGCCGTTCAGGTCCAGCGTGGTGCCGCTGTCGATGAAGGCCCGCACCGAGGTGTCGGCGGCGTTGATCGCCAAAGCCCCGGCGACGGCCAGACCGTCCTCCGACCCGGCGCCGGAGGTGGCTTCGGCCTGGAAGGTATTGTCGGCGTCCATCGTCGCGGTCACGTTGACCGTGGCGGCGTGGAGGTTCAGGTTCGCGCCGCCGAGCCAGGCGTTGTCGGACAGGTCGACGTGGTTGATCGCCGCCGCAATCGCCAAGCCTGGACTGCCGGTGCCGGTGGCGGTGGCGATGGCAGAGGCGGCGTCCGTGGAACTGGCGCTGACGTTCAGCGCCGTGCTGGCTGTTACCGCAGTGGCCGCGGCGGAGTCGACCCAGGCGTCGGTGTTGCCTTGTACGTGGGTGACCGAGACCGCTGCGGCGATCGTCAGATCGCCGTCGCTGGTCTTGGCCTTGTTGTCCTCGAGCGCCTGCTGGCTCTGGTTGTCCGTCTGGCCTTGGTCTTCGGCGCCGCCGGGCGTGCTCTTGGCCGTCGTCACCAGCGTCCGCGTGGTGGAGGCCAACAGGTCCACGGTGGGCGCCGTCACCGCGGCGTTGCCGGTGATGGCGGCGACGGTGTCGGAATCGACGATCGTGCCGGCCAGCGTCGCCCCCGCGGTGTCAGGCACTTCGCCGTCGGCGGTCGTCTCGACGTCGATCAGGTCGCTGGCCTTGAACGTGGCCTTGGTGCCGGCCGTGATCACGGCTCCGCCGCCCACCGTCATGTCGGCCCCACTGGTGAAGCCGGCGGGCACGACGATCGGGATGCCCACGTCGACCACGTTCACGTTCACCACCGCCGCATCCAGCGACGCGTCGTCATTGGCCGAGCCGGGTTGGGACATTGCGTCGATCGTGATCTCGCTCTTGGCCTCCGCCGTCAGTTCGTCCGCGACGCTGATCGTCGTCGTGCCGGGGACGTTGGCGTCGCCCAAGTTGACCCGCGCGTCGCCCGCGGCCCACACGGTGAGCAGCTTGACCGTGCCGTCCTCGACGCTGGCTTCGATGTCCGTATCGACCGTGGCGGTGATGTTCAGCGCGTCAGCGTCGATCGTCGTGTTGCCCACGACGTTGACGTGGGCGGTCGAGAAGCTGGTCACGACCGTGCCGGCGAGCGTGTTGCTGAAGAACGTATCGCCGTCCTCGGCGCTGGCGCCCGTCATGTCGACCTTGCCGAGCGCGCCGAGCGTCACCGTGCCGCCCGTGGCCGTGAGCGTCGCGCCGTTGACGGTGACCTCGCCGGCCGCGTTGGCGAGCAAGCCCTTGGCCAGCGCCGAGCCGGTCGCCTCGGCCAGCAGCGAGATGTTCGGCGCCCGAACAGCCGACGCCGCGTCGATCGTGACCTTGGAGTCGGACTGGATCTCCACGTCCGCGCCCGCCGTAATCTGGACGCCGCTCGGGTCGTTCACGATGTCGGACGTGCTGTGGACCGCAAGCGGGTGGTTGTTGAATGTCCCGCCGTCGCCGGTCAGGATCACCTGGTCGTTGGCCAGCGGGACCGGCAGCGTGCCGATGCCCAGGATGCCGCCGATGTCGATGTCCTTGCCGCCCGCAAAGTCGATCGCGATCGGCGTGCCGCCGAACTGGCCATCGAGCACCGAGAGGCTGTCCAGGTCGACGGTCAGCTTGTCGCCGACGAAGTCGATCAGGCTCAGCCCGGCCACGATGTCCGTCGCTCCCAGATCGTCGCGCGTGATGTTGACGTCCAGGTCCCCGGCGTCGTCGATGACGTGTTCCACGACAAGCGCCGGCGGGATCGGCACCAGGTCGGTGCCGGTGCCGTACAACCGCCAGTAGAGCGTGCCGCCGTCGCTCTCGGCCTGCAGCGTGTAGTTGGTCGATGCGACCGATGCGAGGTAAGCCGTGATGCCGGCCTGGGTCAGCGACGGCGCGGCCGCCAAGTCGGCATACGTCAGGTCCGCCGCCAGCATCCAACGCGGTTCGAGAGCTTCCAGCGTGCCCTGCCGCAGCCCGCAGCGGCGGCGCCGACGCGCCCGTTCGCGGCGGGATTTCTGGCTTCGCTTCTGGAACCAGTCGATCAGTGAAGAAGTCGAAAACAGTGACCAGCTCGAAGGGTGTCGCGAGCGACGCATGTTTTTTTCCTTATTCCGTTTGGGCTGCGTCTGGAGGCTCAAGCGGAACGTCGAGTCCTGCGCTGAGCCGCAACAGACGCTCGAGGAATGATCGAGAAGGCGTCGTTAACTGAGCCGAGAATTGTCGTTAATTCGAGCAACCGACGGAAACCGGCGGATCACTCGCACCTCGACGCTTGTGTCCACTGCGGACCAAGTTGCGACCTCGGGGCTGGAAGAGTCGGCCGCGAGCTGTTGCCCCGCGCAGCGAACTTGTTAAGTTGACAGATCACAGAACGCGATTCTGAACGCCGCGCTTCTGTTATCCGTTCATTCTAGTGCTCGCTTGCGAAACGACAAGAATGCCGACACCCCGGCGCAGGTTTTCGTTGACGCGCCCCCGCCACCGCCCGTGCATTTCCTCGGCAGACACCCGTCCGGCGGACCTTCTTCCCGGAATCTCCGCAGAAGACACGTCGCCCCCCCCCCCCCCCCCCCCCCACGAACCTTCCGCTCGAAGGCCCGCTGAGGAATCGTCTCTCCAAAAAAAGAAAACGCCGGGCGCTTCCGAAGAACGCCGGGCGTTTTGGGTGCGAAACGGAGGCGGGCGCGTGGAGGCTCAGATGCCGCTGCTCAAAGCGAATAGGCCAGTCGGAGGAAGAAGCCCTCCAGCAGCACGTCCTCGGCCAGCGGCGTGTAGGCGCCTTCATGCACGTCGTCGGGGAACATCGAGCGGTCGGCGAGGTTGAACCAGTTCGCCATTTCGTAGCCGCCGCGGATCTGCAGCGGACCTCGATTCCAGGCGACGCCGACCGCCGCATCAAGGACCGGCACCGCCTGACGGTAGTCGTCGCGCACGTCGACGATCGTGTCCGCTCCGCTGACGTTGGTTTCCAACAACTGTGTGTGGAATCGGCCGTACAGGATCGAACCGGCCGCGCTACCAAACAGGGCCCAATTCGCGCTCCAACGCCATTGGCTTTCCGCGCCCAGCCTCAAGCCGAAGGCCGTCATGTTCGTGCGGTTGCTGTACACACCGTCGTCGAAATCATATCCGTCGTAAGTTACTTGGAAATCCTGTTCGACGTCGGCCCACCGCAATCCGCCAAACCACTGGACGGCCACCGGGCAACTCCGCAACCAAGGCGAACGCGCTTCGAGATCGAACACGTTATAGTCGAACCAGCGGGCGGCGTCGGCCGTGGCGGCCTCTTCGTTGTCGTTGGGATGGATCCGCGTCGCCCACATGTTGCCGCCGGCGGATTCGGCAGCCGTGGCGGTGGCCGAGGTTGCGAAATAGGTGTATCCGGCGGCAAGTTCCCAGCCCGTCGCGAAACGATATCCCGCGTTCAACCGAAATCCCAAATCGCGATCCATCTCCAGATGATGCACGGAACCTTCGCCGATGGACAACGCGCTGTCGTCGGTCGTAACGGCAAAATCGGTCCCCCGCTGGTGCAAGTCCCAATTCAAGTAGTCCACCGACACGAGCCAGCCGGGACAGACCGCCTCTGCGATTTTCAGGTTATCGCGTTGAGCGGCGCCGGACGAGTCCATGGCGTCCATCCGGCTTTTTAACTCCGCGATTTCCGACTCCAGATAGGCCGTACTCGCCGAAACCGCATGCACAGAGTCAGTGCTCGCTTCTTGAATGAGCGGCAATTCTTGAGCCCGCGTGCGCGAGCTCAGACAGAATCCCACTGCGAAAAACAGAAGAGCCGTCGTTCTGGCCGAGATTGGCATCAGCATACTCCATTATGCTAAGAATCGATTTGTGGCGTAGCATCCGTTGTCGAGCGCTTCGTTGCTCGTCGGCTCAGGGCGTCGCTCGTCGATTCCAGTTTCCAACATCCAAGTTTCCAACATCCAATATTTTTTATATCGGCCTTGGATCACGGAAAGACGGCAAGAAACCCACCTTGAAAGGCGCATTGCGTTGCGATTGTGAGAAAAACACGAAGGCAAGGTAGATGCTATGCCTCCGCACCATCCGGCTTGAAACGTAGGACCGGTAGCGCCGGTGCTTGCAAAGACACTCCGGATCAATGCCTCTTGGCAGCCGCGGCTCTCGACTCGGCGGACTGACTCGGCGGACTACTGCCAATTCCCGATCTGCTCGAACAGGTAATCCGTCGCTTCGACATCCAAGGTGTCGTCGCCCCCTTGATTCGAGGTGGCAACCACGCGGTCAAATCCCTGCCCCCAACTCCGCTCGGTCGGCCGAGGCACGAGGACGTCCAACAAGTCGTAGGACAATTCGTACCAGTTGCCGGTCCCCTCCAGATGATCGTCGCCCGCGGAATCGTAAAGCAGGGCTTCATCCGTGCCGCCCGCCGTGGCGTAGGCGGACACGCTGCCAAAGCCGCTAGCGTAGTTCACGTAACCCGATCCCTGCAGATAGGCGGACTCCGGACGACTGACAAACAGGTCGTCCCCGGCCGAATCGAACAGCATCGCCGTGTCTACTCCGC
>ERZ747221.765-NODE-765-length-36003-cov-5.233536_pt1 | contig 36003 bp, 34 predicted proteins | sample MGYA00374949_ERZ747221 | MGnify/ENA primary metagenome ERZ747221 (study PRJEB28779, sample SAMN05720172) | bioreactor metagenome | isolation source: Anaerobic biogas reactor | place: USA:Washington, USA | collected 2015-08-08 ... | reverse complement strand
AGGCCGGCGCGCTCCTCGCTGCGGCCGTCGCGCGCCGGGTCGCCGACGGCTGGGAGCCCGGCCGGTTCATCCCGCGGATCTGACCGGCGTCGCGGTCCCCGCCAGGGCCACGGGCAGCCCTTCGGCGAGGGCGGCGTCGACCCCGCGCGGAGCGTCGCGGCGGCGGTCGTCGGTCTGCAGCGGCGGGTCGCTCAGTCCGCGCGCGCTCGCGCCGCCGCCGTTGCGGACGCGGTCCGCGGAGGCCGCAGCGTGACGACGGGGCCAGCGACGGGCGTCCCCTCGAGCGCCAGAGCCAGCTGGCGCGCCATCTCCGGCTGCCACTTGAGCCGCCCCGGCGCCAGCAGGTGGAAGAGATCGGCGAAGTCGGCGTCGCGCAACTCGACGTGGCGCTCGATGTGCACGTACGGGACGTGGTAGCGCTCCGCGAGCCGCCGGGCCCGACGACGGTAGGCGGGGACGACGCCGGCCCAGTCCGGGCCGGCCGCCGACGCGTTGAGCGGCTGGTCGTACAGGACCACGTCGAAGCCACGCTCGTCGGCCAGCTTGAGGATCTCCTCGAGCATGGCGAAGTTGTAGTCTGCGAACTCACGGTACAGGGCGACGTCCTTCTCGAGGACGTACAGCACGTTACGGCGCTTGCCGAGCGGCTGATGTCCTTTGGCGCCCCACGGATAGTAGTGCGTCTCGTACTCGATGGACGTGCCCCAGGGCGTCGCGATGCTGGCGCGCTCCTTGAGATAGGAACCGAGGTAGTCGAGGATGCCCGGCAGCTGACCGCTGGCCGGCACAGACCGGCCGAAGTGCCGCGGACCCACCTGCGCCAGCCGCGGGCTCCGCACCAGCAGCGTGTGCCCGCTGAGCATCTGGGCATCCCGTTCGGGCGAGCCCGTCACGCGGATCGGTGCGAGGCCGATGGCGAGCGTAGCCGGACCCGGCGGCAGGTTGTCGATGAGGGCCAGCGACATGGCCATGCTCTCCTGGTGGGCCGCCAGGCTGACCACCCGCACGGGCCGCCCCGACGCGCGCGTGATGGCGGCGGCGAGCGACTCCTCGCTGACGAAACACTCCATGGTGCCGGACCCGCCGAAGAGATAGACGGTGCGCATCTGCGGCGGGTCCTTCTGCAGCTCGTGGACCCTGACTGACACGTGCACGTAGTCGTCGTGCGTGATGCGCAGCAGCCGGCCCTCGTCCATGCTGGTGAGGCCGCCGTTGAAGAGCAGCGCCTGCCCGCCGAGCAGCACGACCGCCGTGAGCACGGCGGCCGCGAGCAGCACCAGCGGGCTACGCTGGCGGAACCCGCGGCGGAACGCCCGCCGGCCGCGGGCGTGCTCCGCTTCATCCTGGCGCAGGACTCGTCCGTTCACTCATGCTCCATGGTCTCACACCTGCAACGCCGGCGCACCGTGCCACATGCCGGAGCCGACCCGGCCGGCCACGACGTCGCCCCCGAGGCACGACACCCGACGACGGGCCCGGCTCACAGGACGACGCCCGCCGCCCACGCGAGCGGCAGACGGACGACGTTGACCAGCACCCTCAACGCCTGCTCGAAGCTCGGCGTGGCGACGAACCCGTAGCCGAGCGCCACGTAGAGGAACGTGGCCGGATAGGCGAGCCATCTCGTGAACCTCTCGTAGGCCGCCGCCGGCGGCAGGCCTGCCCTCTTCCTGCGCTTGCGGCGCGCCTTCTTCCAGCGCTCCCAGCGGGCCACCACCACCAGGCCCGTCCCGTGCCACAAGCCCCAGGCCAGCCAGTTCAGGTCGACCGCGTGCCACAGGCCCATCACGAGCATGCTCGCGTACAGCCCCAGCCACGTCTTGCGCGTGAGTCCGAACACCGGGAAGTACACGTTGTTGCGCACCCACGTGCTGAGCGAGATGTGCCAGCTGTGCCAGAAGGCGCTGAGGTTCTTCTGCCAGAACGGGAAGTGGAAGTTCTCCATGATGCGGAACCCGAACAGGCGCGAGAAGCCGACTGCGAGGTCGGTGTAGGCCGAGAGGTCGAAATAGGCCCGCACGAAGACGATCACGCAGAAGGCGAGCGGCCACCACCAGCCCACGTCGTCGGGGCCGAAGGCGGTCTTGCCGATCGTGCCGGTGATCCTGCCGAAGAAGATGGCGAACACGAAGTCGACGACGAACACCTTCTTGAAGTAGCCGAGCGCGATGCGCCGCAGGCCGTAGTAGAACTCCTGCCGCTCGAAGCCGGCCGTGCGCTTGGCGTAGAAGCCCTGGTAGGTCTCGAGCGGTCCCGCCGGGAAGGCCGGGATCCACATCATGAAGGCGGCCAACCGCAGCAGGCTGTTCTCCTCGATCACCCCGCGCACGCAGTCGAACACGTACTGGAGCATGCGGAAGGCGAAGTAACTGACGCCGAGCGGCATGACCAGGTGCGTGACGATCCAGTCGTCCTCGGACCACCACAACGCCAGGGCGCCCTGCCTGCCGTACTTGCCGACCCCGATGGTGACCAGGGCGACGACCACGGCGATCAGGACGACGCGCGCGCCACGCAGCCTCTGCGCGCGGTACGCCTCCACCAGCTGATGGGTCACCAGCACGAGTCCCAGGGCGACGGCGGCGAAGACGGGGTGCAGCGCGGCGAGTGCGGCGACGCTCACGACCAGCACGAAGACGAGCCGATGCGTCTCCCTGCGCAGCGCCACCCAGAACACCAGCAGTGAGACCACCACCACCGGGATCAGATACAGCGTGAAGTAGATCCTCACCCGCCACCCCCTCCGGAGTCTCCGGCACTGAGGAGCGGAGCCAGCTCCTTCGCCAGTGCACGTTGCCAGACGACGCGCCCCGGCGCGATCAGGTGCGTGAGGTCCTGGAAGTCGCGGCTCGGGATGTCGACGATCTCATTGAGGTCGATGTACGGGTAGCCGTAGTCCGCGGCCAGCCTGGCGACCGGCACCCGGTATTCGTGCTGCGAGGCGGCGAAGCTGTCCCCGACCACCTCCCGGTTGATCGGCAGCTCGAGCAGGACCACGTTGAGACCGCGCTTCCGCGCCTCCGCCAGGAGCGCCTCGAGCATCTGCAGATTGGCGGCCCGGTTCCGCTCGAAGACCGGCCTGCGGGTCGCGTTCCACTTCTCCACCAGCCGTCGCTTGTAGCCCTCCGAGCGACGCGTCTTCTTTGAGTAACGGTGCAGGTGGTACTCGGTGCGGGGGGGATCACCCGCCAGGAGCGAGACGCCGTGTCTCCGCGTCCAGTCCGTGACGAACGCCCAGATGCCGGGCAGGATCGTGAAGCCGTGCTTCTCGAGGCCCCAGCGGGACGCCACGAACGACCGTACCGCCCCGCTCCCGAGCAGGAACTCCCGCCCCCGGGCCTGCATGGCGTTCTGCTGCCGGGTCGCCGTGAAGCGCCCCAGGTTCACGCCGACGAGCAGCCACGCCGGCGTGTCGGGCACGTTCTCGACCACGGCCAGGCTCTCGGCGAAGTTCTGGTTGATCGAGCCGAGGTCGAAGGCGGTGACGCGGGGGCCGCCGAGGGCTTCGATCTCGGCGGCGAGCTCGTCGCCGCCGACCACGCTCTCGCGTGCGCTCGAGCCGCCGAGCAGATACAGCCCCGGGGTGTCCGGCTCGTGCCGCCGCGCCCTGCCGACCATCCAGGAGACGTAGACGAACGAGTCCTGTGGGTTGCGCAGGGCCACGCCGAGCGGCACCGCCGTCCAGGCGCCGCTGGTGAACAGCCATTCGACACCCAGCAGCGCCGGGACCAGAAGCAGCGCGGCGACCACGAGGACGAGCGGGTTGCGGTTGCGGAATCCACGACCGAAACCGCCCATCAGGACCCCGTCCTGAGGACGCCGTCGGCGTACAGCCGCGCCAGGCGCTCGGCCAGCCCGGCCTGCCAGATGGCCCGCCCCGGCGGGAGCAGGTGCGAGAGGTCGAGGAAGTACTCGCTGGGGATCTCCACGTCGCGGTTGAAGTCGAGATAGGGCACCTCGTACTTGGCGGCGATGTCTTCGGTGAGCGCCTGATAGACGCCCATGGGCTCATCGAAGGCGTCGCCGACGATCTCGCGGTTCCAGGGCAGGTCCACGAGGACCACATCGAGTCCGCGTCCCTTGGCCTCCGCGACCAATCCCTCCAGCATGTGCGCGTCGAACTCATGTACCTTGCGGAACCTCGGATAGTACGTGGTGAGCCATTTGTCCACGAACTTGTGCTTCTCCTCCTCGGAGAGCGCCTTGCGCGTGTCGAAGGGGTGCGGACGGTAGGGACGGGGGCGCAGGCGCCCCTTGTCGAGCAGGTCGTTCTCCCGTTGCTGAACGTAGGATGTGAGCGCCGAGAAGATCCCCGGCAGGATCGTGTAGGAGTGGGCGTGCTCGCCGGAGTAGTCGTGGACCCAGCGACGCAGCGAGTCGCTCTTGAGCAGGAGCTCGCGGCCGACCACCTGGTTGTAGTTGCTCGCGGGGCTGGTGGTGAAGCGGCCGAGGTTCACGCCGATCAGCACCGTGGTCGGCGTGTCCGGGAGGTTGTCGACGATCGCCCAGCTCTGGGCGTAGCGTTGCATCCGGGAGCTCAGATTGCGGGCCGTGACGCGGGGACCGCCACGTGCCTCGATGTCGCGGGCCAGAGAAGGGCCGCTGACGACGGCCTCGCGCCCGCTCGACCCTCCCAGCAGGACCACCAGCGGCGTCTCGGGTGGGTCCTGCTTGAGCCTGCCGACCATCCAGGAGACCACCATGTAGTCGTCGGTGGAGGTCCGCACCCAGCGCTCCATGGGCACGGCGCTCCAGGCGCCGCTGGTGAACCAGCCCTGGACCCCGAGGAGCGCCGGCGCGAGGAGCGACGCTGCCAGGACCAGCACCAAGGGGTTCCTGTTGCGCAGGCCCCTTGTGAAGCTGTTCACTCCGGCTCCTCGGTGAGCAGCTTGTGCAGCTCGGCCCGGATCGCCTTTCCCGATCCGGTGCGGGGGATGGCCGCTACAGGGACGACCCTGCTGGGCAGGGACGAGGACGGCAGGAGGCCACGCAACTCCCGCAGGACCCTGGAGGCCTTGAAGCCGTCGGGCTCGTGGGGCACGACGAAGGCCACCGGGACATGGCCGAGGATCTCGTCGGCCGCCGCCACCACCGCCACGTCGGCGAAACGGCCCAGCCCCTGCAACGCCTGCTGCACGTGGATGATGCTGACCTTCTCGCCGCCGCGCTTGATGATGTCGTCCTTGCGGCCGGCGATCCAGACGGCGCCGCTCTCGTCGACCGTACCGAAATCGCCCGTCCGGAGGCCGTGGCCGGTGAGCGTCGCGGCCGTGACGTCCGGCTCGTCGAGATAGCCCTGCATGAGCAGCGACCCGGTCACGTACAGCTCGCCCTGTTCGCCGGGAGCGGCCTCCGAGAGGTCGCCGCGTCTGGCCACGACGCGCATGTCGCCGATCGGCCGGCCGACGGAGCCCACCTTGACGTCGAGCTCGGCCGGCGCAAGAACGCACAGCCGGCCGCTCACCTCGGTGAGTCCATACATGTTGTAGAGGTCCACGCCCGGCAGCACACGGCTGAACTTCTCGATGACCGGCAGCGGAAGATGATCGCCGCTGCTCACCCAGAAGCGGAACGCATGCGGCCGCGGCTCGTCCATCGGCTCGACCACGCGCACGAGGTGCGCAGGAGCCCCGCCGAAGCCGGTGCAGCCCTCAGCCTCCATCTCGTCAAGCAGCCCGGCCCCGAAGTAGAAGCCGAGCCGGCCGGCCACGCCGCCGCCGTTCGCCATCAAGGTGAGGAAGTGGCAGATGCCGCTGGTGAAGTACGGCGGCGTGTTGATGAAGATGCGGTCGTCCGGGCCGAGTCCGAGCACCCGGGAGACGTGGCCGGCGTTGCTGGAGACCGCGCGCAGCGTCTGGCATACGCCCTTGGGAAGACCCGTGGTGCCCGAGGTGAACATGATCATCGCCAGCTCGTCCGCTTCGACGGCTTCGAGCTCGTCGCCGGACGCGGACGGAGTGTCTGCAAGGCCCGCAGACCCGTCCTCGCGACTCACGACCCGCACGCCGTCCACCAGTCCCGCCGCGTCGCGGGTGACGACGAGACGCGCCGGGCCGTCCTCAGCGGCGGCGCATGCCCCGTCGTCCGACACCACGACGACCTCGGGCCGCGACTTCTCGATCAGCCAGTCGATGTCCGACTGCGGCAGGCTGACGTTGAGCGGCACGACGACCAGCCCCGCCAGCCACGCGCCGAGCATGCAGACGAAGAACTCGTCGTACTGCTCCAGCACGAGCGCGACACGGGCGCCGCGGCGGCCGGCGGCGTCCCGCAGCACCGCCCCCACCCGCGCCGCCCGCGCCTCCGTCTCCCCGTAGGAGTACACACGGCCCGCCGCACGCAGGAGCGTCGCGTCGGGTCGCGCGGCGACCCAGTGGCGCAGACGCGCCACGGCGTCGGTCATCAACGGCTCGGTCGGCATGGAGGACAGGGTGCGAGGCTCAGAAACCGACGTATCTGAACTCGGTGAGCTTCCCGCCCACCAGCACGGCGACGGCGATCGCCAGGAACAGCAGGAACCAGAGGAAGGTCTGCAGTGAGAGCCCCAGACCGTAGAACAGCCACTGCCCGCGAGGCCGGGACGAGGTGCCGTGGTCGACGTCGGGGGCGAGCCCGGCCTTCTCTCCCGCTGCGGGCGCGCTCGAGGCGACGTCCGGCGAGTCCCTTCGGACGTCCTTCTCAGGCATCGCCCGCCCTCTTGCGCGCGATGAAAGCGAGCATGTGACTCACCGTGTCGAGATTCTCGTACACGATCTCCATCGGTTTGATCCTGATCGCGAACTCCTCCTCGAGGAAGGCGATGAGCGCCGTGAGGTTCATGGAGTCGAGCAGCTGGTCGCGGAACAGCGACGTGTCGGCCGTGACCTCGCCCTCGTCGAGGTCCGCTTCGTCACGGATGAAGTCGAGGATGGTGTCGGCGTCGGACATGGGTGACGATCCTCCCGGGTGGTAGCTCCCGCCTCGGCCGCAGGGCCTCAGGTGCGGGTGCCCTGTGAGTACGAGAAGCGCATGTAGTCGCCGTAGCCGGTGGCCTCGGCTCCGGCCTTCACCATGGCGGCGAGGGTGAAGACCCGCTGGGCGGTCTGGAAGGCTTGCACCAGACCCCACTCGTCGCTCGAGACATGTCCGCGCGGCCCGGCCCAGCCGTAGGCGCCGAACTGGCAGGTGCCGTCGCCGTTGCCGACGACCAGGCAGCCGTTGCGCACGAACGGCAGCCAGGTGGCGATGATGGCGGTCTCCGCTCCGCCGGAGCGCCGCCCGGCGGTGGCGAGCACGCCGACCGGCTTGTTGGCGAGCTTGAAATCCTGATGGCGCAGCGTCCTCGTACGCATGATGAACTTCGAGAACAGGTCCGACGGCAGGCCGAAGTAGACGGGCGTCGCGACCACGATGCCGTCCGCCGCCACCATGGCGTCGAGCACGCCCTGGACGTCGTCCTCCCGCTCGCGCACGCAGGGGATGAAGGTGCCGTCCTTCCTCTTGCCGCACACGTTGCAGGCCTTGCACGGTTCCACGTGCAGCTCGCGGAGGTGCACGACCTCGTGCTCGAACTGGCCGGGATAGGTGGCGGCGAGCTTCTCGAAGGCATGCCCGATCATGATGCCGCTGTTGTTCTTGTCACGCGGGCTGCAGTTGAGCCCCAGAAGCCGCACCGTCATGCGCAGCGCTCCTCTCCGTGCACGTCCGCCGGACGAACTCCGGAAGCAGAGGGACCGCCTCCGCCTCCGGCCGCACAAGGGAACAGAATCCTACCAGACGCGCCCCCGGCGCGCGTCCGGGGCGCGCGCCGCGCACGCCGGACCGTGGTGAGCGTCACCCACCTGCGGACAGATGGATGGTGCCGGAGGTGGGACTCGAACCCACACGCCCTCGCGGGCACCCGATTTTGAGTCGAGCACGTCTACCAGTTCCGCCACACCGGCACGCCTGAACGCGGGGGCCTATTGTGACGCATCAGCACCGGTCTTTGCACGCCGCCACCGCAGCACTCCGTGGCGACGGTACGGGGACATGGACGTGCCGCGCGCAGAAGGCTCAGTACTGCGACCAGAACGTCGTCGTCCACAACGACGGCCCCATGCCCCTGCTGACCGCGTAGCAGGTCGCGAAGATCTGCGCGCTGCCGTCGTAGATGCTGTCGCCGCGATACGGGTTCCAGGACGCGGCCCACGTGCCGGTGTGATACTGGAAGAGACCCCTGAAGGGGGTCCCCGACCCCGCGCGGCGGCGGCCACCGGACTCCCGCATCATGATGCGGTAGATGCCCGCCGCTTTGACGTGGTATCTCGCCGCCGCGACCGCGATGATGGGTCGCCACTGGCCGCGGCTCTCCCATTGGGCCAAGCGGCGCTGCAGCTCGTATTTCCGGGTCAGCTTGCGCACGCGCTTCCGCCAGATGCGGACCGCACGCCGGGTGGCCGCCACCCGGGCCCTGAGCTGTGCGATGGAAGGGACCGGAGCCGCGGGGACGGCACTCTCCGTCGCCGCCGGCTCAGACCCCGCAGGGGGGTCCGCCGGCTGCTCCTCGGCTGCCCCGGACGACGGGTCGACCGGCGCGGCGACCGAGCTGACGTCCGCCTCGGCCGCCGCCAGGGCGGCCTCGGCGGCCCGCAGGCGCCGCGTGGCGTCGCGCAGTCCCTTCTTCGCCGCGGAGAGCCGCTGCTTGAGGGAGGCGGCCTCGGCGCCCTGCGGGAGCGAGACGGCGACCAGCGTGCAGAGTGCAAGGACGATGACGCTGACGGCGATCAGGCTCTTCTTACGCTCCACGACGTCCTTTCGACGAAGTCCCTCGCGGGCAGCGGCTCGCACCTGTGCCGGCGAGGCGGTCGACGCCCGGTCGCCCGATGATCCACCGGCGAACGCCTCAGAGGGGAAGAGAGAACAGGAGAGGGCCGAACGGCTGCGCGGGCGGCGGAGACGCCTCGTTGTTCGTTCGGGTGCGCAGTGAATCAGAGGGCGGCGGCGGACGCAAGCGCGCTCCTGTGTACGACGACCCTCACAAACAGGACCTTCGACCACACATTGAAGGTTGCGTCAGCGTGCATGGCCGCGACTCAGGTTCGCATCGCCGGACCCTCACGTCCAGCCTCAAATCGCCCTCGAGTCCTTCATCAGCGAGCCTACCGAGGTGCGTGACGGCAACCTTCGACTGCAGCATGAGACTCTCTCCGAACGACCGCGGGTCCTCGGCGCTCCGGCCGCTCGTCCTCACTCTCCGCCGCCCGGACCAGCTCGGCCTCCACGATCCAGCCGCCCACACGGACGTCGCGACGCACGAGGGTGAACCCCGTCGCCTGGGCGGCCGCGACCGTGTCCCTGTCGAGACGACAACCACCGGCCACGGCCGCCCAGACCGGTGCCGCCCAGCGCTGCAGGGTCCGTCCCGGCTCCCACAGCAGGTGGACGTGCTCCAGCAGGAAGAGCCTTCCGTCCGGGACCAGGACGCGCCACAACTCGGAGAGCACGGCGCGAGGATCGCCCACCGTGCACAGGGCGAACGCGCTCACCGCCGTCGCGAACGTGCTGTCCTCGTACGGCAGCGCCTCCGCCCGCCCCTCGGAGACGACGATGCGCGCGGCCGCCAGCCCTGCGCGCCGTCGCGCTCGCGCCGCCATGTCGGGGTCCGGCTCGAGCGCCGTGACCTCGACGCCGGGCGCGTACCATCGGAACTGCGCCCCCGTCCCGGCGCCGATCTCGAGTACGCGACCGTGGGCTCTGCGTACGAGCCGCCGCCGCCACGCCGCGACGGCGGCGCGCTCGAACGGCCACATCACCGCGTCGTACACGACGGGGTGACCGCCGGGAAGGGTTGAGATGCGCCCGTGCATGCTGAGAGACTTGCCCAGTTCCTGTCCTGCGTCCACCCGTTGATGCCCGACCGGGCGGCGCTCCACGCATCGGGCACCGGAGGACGATGGCCTTCCCGGATCCATGAAGCACGCGGCCGACACCCCGGGGCTGCAGGTCGACGACGTGACGCGCGCCGAGCTCCGCCGCCTCGCCAATCTCTTCCTTCTCGCGGGCGTCACGCTCGTCCTGTTCGTCCTGCGTGCGGTCATCGAGGTACTCCCCGTGACGTCCCTCCCCTCCGCCGTCTTCGTGATCTGGGGGCTCATCCTGCTGACGGGCTGGGCGGCCACGCTCGTCTACGGCGTGTTCGTGACCCTGACGGCCCGGAGCTGGGGCTGGCTCCTGCTGTGCCTCATCCCGGTGACCAGCGTCCCCGCCGGTCTGGCCTACGCCTGGATCCGGCGTGGCGAGATCGAGCGCGCCCTGCTCGGCGACGAGCGCCGCCCGTCTCGTTCACGGCGGCGGTCGCGCGGCTCAGGGGGCGGATAGACCGGCCGGGTTCCGCCTCGCTGTGGTACTGTCTTGAGCTTGGCGGGAGCGCTCGCCGCATCCGGCCCCGGGGGGAACCATCAAGAAGACGCTCATCCGCATCCTCGTCTTCGCCGTCATCGTACTGGCGCTGTATCTGCTGCTGCCGAGACTCGTCGACACCCAGAAGACGCTCCAGTACGTCACCGGCGCCAGCTACGTGCTGCTCGGCGCGGCGGTCGCGCTCGAGGTCCTGGCGCTGGCCGGTTACGCCAACCTGTTCCGCTACATCCTCCGGGTGCTCGACATCCGCATGCGCCTCCTCGAGGTGTGGTCGATCACGCTGAGCAGCCTCGCCGTGAGCCATATCCTCTCGGCCGGCGGCGTCGGCGGCTGGGTCGTGACGTACAACGCCCTGGTCAAGCACAAGGTGCCGCACGGGATCGTCTTCGTGGCCATCGCCGCGCAGCAGTTCTTCAATTACGTGGTGCTCTGGGTCTTCTTCGCGATCGCGATCCTGTATCTGATCGTCGTGCGCGGGAGCGATTCGATCCTCGGCTATCTAGTGGGGATCGTCCTCATCGTCCTCATCCTCTGGCTCACATTGTACGGCGTGTACCTGTACAACCGACCCACCAGACTCCGTCTGCGCGTCACGCAGCTGGCCCATCTGTTCAACCGGGTCCGGCGTCGCGAAGTGATCCAGGAGCGTCACATCGACGGCTGGATCGACAACCTGCTCATCGGCATGCGCCGCATGGTGAGGCACCGTGGGTCGTTCCGGACCACCCTGTTGTTCGCCTGCGGTTTCTGGTTCTTCGACATGCTCTGCCTGTGGTGCACGTTCCGGGCGTTCGGTTACACGATGGGACTCGGCCATCTGCTGGTGGCCTACGTGATCGCCTACTCGATCGGGACGCTGGCTCCCACTCCGAGCGGCCTGGGCGCGATCGAGGGCCTCATGATCGCGCTGTTCCTCAGCTTCGGCGTGCCCTCGGCCGTCGCCGTGGCCGCCGTGCTCGTCTACCGCATCATCAACTTCTGGTTGCCGATCCCGCCCGGCTTCGTCGCCTATGCCATCGTGCGCCCTGGCCGCCGCCCCGTCATGGAGGGCGAGGTGGAGACGGCGGCCGGTGAGGCGGTCGGCGAGCTCGACCAGACTCGATGAGCCGAGGCCGGGAGACCGGGGAGGCCGCTCACCGGATCCGATACAGCTTCAGCAGCGGCCCGGGCTCGCCGGGACCGGGCCGGAACTCCCTGACCAGATCCGTCTCGTCGTCGAGGCGCCTGTAGAAGTCGGCCGCGGACGGGTACACCTCCGGCGCGGCCAGCACACGGTCCGCGACGTAGCTGCTCACCAGCACGTACTCCACCTCGCGCCGCCGCAGCCGGCCCAGGTCGCGGTCGCGGTCCGGCGTGTCCGGTGCCGGGAGCTCGAGCCGGACGACCCGGTAGGCGACGGGCGAGAGTCCGGCCACATGGTAATGAGCCACCTCGTCCAGGGACACGAGCGGCGCCGCGTGACTCTCGACGGCGACCACCGCACCGGCCGGCACGTGCTCCTCGATCCATGCCTTGGCGACCGCCCGCGTGTCTGTGCCGCTGAGGGAGCGGTCGTAGGCGATGGAGTCGGTCAGGGGCAGCGCGACCGCCGCTGCGACCACGAGCGTGAGCGCAGGAAGGACGGCGATCCGCCTCCGGGGCGGGACCAGCGCCACGAGGTCCGCGCAGAGACGCGCCGCGAGCAGCGCCAGGAGAGGGACGACCAGCAGCAGGTAGCGGTCGGCGAGCTCCTTCCAGGTCCCGATGTAGACGTAGTAGACGACGACGTAGGGGACTGCGAGGAGATCCAGCCGCGAACGCCGCCACAGCGCCCAGGCGAGACCGGCCACCGCGAGCGCCACAAGCACGACCCCGATCGCCCCGGTGAGATTGGGCGTGACGTTGTACCAGAAGCCGTTGCCCACGCGCTCGAATCCGAGCCAGCCCCTCTCCATGATCGCGGCCTGACCGCGGAAGTCGCGCAGGAAGCGCGGGGCGTCCAGCACCACGAACGGCGACGCGGCGACGAACGCGAGCAGCATCGGCGCGTAGACGCGCGCCGTCAGCAGCCGCAGCCAGGTCGGGACGAGGCCGCCGCCGGCCGCGGCGCGGGCGGCGGCCTCGTCCCGACAGGCGAAGACCGCCGCGACGGTCGCCGGCAGGACCAGCACGCCGAAGTTGTACTTGGTGGACGTCGCGAGACCGGCCGCCACCGCCCCCAGCACGAGCAGGCGGCGTCCGCCGCCGTCGCGCCCGCTCGACCCCCCGCTCACGGCCGGCGCGCCGGCCGATCCCCCGTCCCCGGCGGCCGCGCGGTGCAGCAGCACGAGAGCCACCAGCGAGAAGGCGACCGCCGTCACGTCGGTCACCGCCATGTGCGAGTAGGCGACGTGCAGCGGCGCGACGGCGAGGAACAGCGCCGCGAGCAGACCCGCCGGACGGCCGAACGCATCCCGTCCCAGGCGGTACAGGAGGTACACGGAGCAGGTCCCCATGGCCACCGAGAGCAGTCGCCCGAGGAGGAAGTACGGACCGGGATCCACGAGGAACGACGTGCGTGCCAGCAGGTTGCCGTGGCCGAGCAGCCACCAGACCGGTGCGGCCAGCACGTAGAGGGCGCCCGTCAGATAGAAGTACAGGGACGGATAGAAGAAGAACCGCGGGTCGGGATGGCCGTTGGCGGCCGAGAACGCCTTGGGAACCACCGTGCTCTCGTCGACGTTGACGAAGCTGTACGGCAACCCCCAGGCGACGCCCTTGAGGCGCAGCGCCAGAGCGAGCACGAGGATGGCGAGCAGCAGGGCGCCGCCGAGAGCGCGGTGCGGCCGGGGCCCGCCGTCCGGACGGCTCACGCGCCGCCGGCGCGGACCGCGGCCACGCCGCCGGCCGCCGCCCCGTCGAGGCGGTCGGCCTCACCGTGCACAGTCACGAAGAGGACGTCGCGGTCCATCGTCTTGTACGCCCCGCCCTCAGGCGAGGAGCTCCTTCATGATGGCCACGCCGGCGCTGGTACCGAGCCTGACGGCGCCGGCGCCGATCATGCGCTGCGCGTCGGCTGCGGTACGGATGCCGCCCGATGCTTTGACGCCGACGCTCGCGTCGAGGCAGTCACGGAGGAGCTCCACGTCCTTGACGGTGGCGCCGTGCGGCCCGAGCCCGGTGGACGTCTTGACGAAGTCGACGCCGACCTGCTCGCAGATCCGGCACGCGAGCCGCTTGAACCGGTCGTCGAGATAGCAGGTCTCGATGATGGCCTTGACGATGGTGTGGCCGCGCCCTGCGTTGACGCCCCGCACGCGCACGGCGCGCACCACTCCGGCGAGCTCGTCACGGACGAGCCCCACCTCCCCCGACAGCAGCGCCGACACGTTGATGACGACGTCGATCTCGTCGGCGCCGCGCCGCACGGCGTCGTCGGCCGCCAGGGCCTTGATGCGGGCCGTGTCCGCGCCGTGTGGGAACGAGACCACGGTGCAGACCTTGACGTCCGTGCCCTTGAGCAGCGCCGCGGCCATGGGCACGTAGTGGGGAAGCACGCAGACCGCGGCGAAGTGGAGACTGCCCGCCTCGCGGCACAGGGCTTCGACGTCCGCGCTCGTCGCCTCCGTGCGCAGCAGCGTATGGTCGATGGTCTTGGCGATCTCCTCCGCCTGCACCGCGTGGAACCTCCCGGTCACCGGGCTCCCCCCTGCGTGGAGCCCGGCCGAGTATAGCAAGCGGCCCGGCCCGGAGAAGCGGGTGTCACGAGGTCACAGAAGACGCTCGACGTAACGCTCGTCGCGGCGCCACCGCCGGCGCACCTTGACGCGCAGGTCGAGATAGACCTGCACGCCGAGCACTGCCTCGATCTCGCGACGGGCGCCGCTGCCGATGGCCTTGACAACGCGCCCGCCCTTGCCGACCACGATCGCCTTCTGCGACTCCGTCTCCACGATCAGGACGGCCTCGATCTCCACCAGAGGACGATCGCTGCGCTCGGTGATGGAGCCGACCTCCGCGGCGACCGCGTGAGGCACTTCGTCGCGGGTCAGCCGCAGGGCCTGCTCCCGCACCAGCTCGGCCACCAGCAGTTCCAGCGGCTGGTCGGTCTGCCGGCCCTCAGGGAAGTAGACCGGGCCCGGCGGCATCGCCGCCGTGAGTCGCGCGAGAACGGCGGGGAGACCGTCGCCGCGCAGCGCCGAGACGGCCAGGACCTCGCCGCCGGACAGGTCGCGCGCCTCCTTGAGGCGGGCACTCAAGCGGGGGCCGTCGACGAGGTCCACCTTGTTGAGCGCCACGACCGCCGGCACCCCGGCGGCGGCGACCGCCCCCGTGATGTAGCGGTCACCGCGGCCGAAAGACTCCACGGCGTTCAGGAGCACCAGCGCCGCGTCGACCTCGCCGAGGGCGTCGTCCACCGCGGCCTGCATGCGCCGGGTGAGCGAGTCGAACGGCCGCTGGAAGCCCGGCAGATCGAGCAGCACCAGCTGACAGTCCTGCTGCGTGACGACCCCGGTTATGCGCCGCCGGGTCGTCTGGGGATGGTCGCTCACGATGCTGACCTTGCGCCCGACGAGGGCGTTGACCAGGGTCGACTTGCCCACGTTGGGGCGGCCGAGCACGGCCACGAACCCACTGCGGAAGCTCATATCGGGTACCAGATGCGGAAGAGAAGGACGGTCACGGCGATGCCGAGCGCGGCGCCGACCGCCACTTCGGTCAAGGTGTGGATGCGCGCCTGGACACGGCTCTGGGCCACCAGCAGCGCCATGAACAGCGCGATCGCCGAGATGGGCAGCGCGAACGTGGTCCCCGCCGCCACGAAGGTGACCGCGACCCAGCCGGCGAAGGCCACCGCCGCGTGTACGGAGGGCAGGCCCCCGTGGAAGGCCGTGCCGCGGCCCGTCACCGCCTTCACCGCGATCGCCACGAGGATGACGATGAAAAGCGCGATGACGGTGACGTCGATCGGCGAGCCGCGCAGCTTGCTGAGGACGGTGTACGGCACGCTGGTGATCTTGTCGTAGAAGACCAGGTAGGCCACCGCGACCGCGTTCACGGCGGCGAGAAGCACGGCCCCGGCGGACACGTCCTTGGCGATCCGGGCCCGCGGGTCCTCCTCGTCGGTGACCAGGTCCACGACGTGCTCGACGGCGGTGTTGAACATCTCGGTGATGAGCACGAACGAGATGGCCACGAACAGCGCGATCACCTCGAGACGGGTGAGGGCGAAGAACAGGGCGGCGACCAGCACCAGGCCGGCGGTGATGAAATGGATCCACATGTTGCGCTCGTGGCGGAGCGCGTGGACGATGCCGTCGAAGGCGTAGGTGAAGCTGGCGAGCAGGCTACCGCGACGGCGCGACAACGAGACCCCTCCAGTCGACGAGCTCGAGCGCCTCGGCCTGGCGCAGGGCCATGCGTCCGGCGTCGGTCTCGTGGTCGTAGCCGAGCAGATGGAGCGTGCCGTGCACCAGCAGGACGGCGAGCTCCAGCGCCGGCGGGAGATCGTCGCCACGTGCCTGGCGCAGCGCCCGTCGCACGCAGACCACCACGTCGCCGAGCAGCAGCGGCGGCCCCTCCGCGCCCTCGAGCGCCGCCGCCGCCACGTCGCCGAGGTCGGGTGCGAGCGCGAGCGGAGTCGCAGCCGCGCCGGGGGTGACCCCGCCCGCCGGCCCACCACCGGACTCCCAGTCCTCGAGCGGGAAGCTCAGTACGTCGGTGACCTCGTCTGCGCCCCGATGCTCGCGGTTCAACGCGCGGATGCGCCGCTCGCCCACGAAGCTCACGGCGACCTCGGCGCCGGCCACGCCCTCCTCCTCGAGCACCCTGGCGACGAGACGGGCGACGAGCGCCTCGTCGATCGTCGTCCGTGTGGCGTTCACGACCTCGACGAGGTTCACGAGCCCGCCTCGTCGTCCGCAGCGGAGGCCGACTCCGCTCCCTTCCGGTGGTCGGCGACCCCCGTCCCGTCACGGGCGTCGCCGGTGCCGGCGCCGCTCGCCTGCGCCTTGCGCGCCGCATCCAGCTCGTCATGCGCCCGGTACGCGTTGACGATGCGCTGGACGAGCTTGTGGCGCACCACGTCGTGACCGTCGAAGCGCACGATGCTGATGTCGTCGACGGCGTCGAGGACCTCGGGCACCGTGACGAGCCCCGAGGTCCGGCTGTGCGGCAGGTCGATCTGGGTGACGTCGCCGGTCACCACCATCTTGCTCCCGAACCCCAGCCGCGTGAGGAACATCTTCATCTGTTCCGGCGAGGTGTTCTGCGCCTCGTCCAGGATGATGAACGAGTCGTTGAGCGTGCGGCCGCGCATGAAGGCGAGCGGCGCCACCTCGATCTCCCCCTTCTCGATGAGCGCCGCCAGCCGCTCGCCGTCGATCATGTCGTAGAGCGCGTCGAACAGCGGCCGGAAGTAGGGGTCCACCTTCTCGCTCACGGTGCCGGGCAGGAACCCGAGGCTCTCCCCCGCCTCCACCGCCGGCCGCGTGAGGATGATCCGCCCCACCTGCTTGCCGAAGAAGGCGCTGACCGCCATCGCGGTCGCCAGATACGTCTTGCCGGTGCCCGCCGGGCCGATCCCGAAGGTGATGGTCGCACGGCGGATGGCGTCGACGTAGAGCTTCTGGTTGATCGTGCGGGGGCCGACCTGGCGCCCGCGATGCGTCCAGACCACATCTCCGTAGACCTCGCTGGGCCTGCCTGATGCGTTGACGGCGATGTCCATGAGCGATTCGACGATCGCAGGGCTGAGCGGCCGCCCGGTGCGTACGACCTCGAGCAGCTCCTCGATCGCCGCCTGGGCCTTGTCCACCGCCCCGGGCTCGCCCTCGAGGATCAGCATGTCGCCGCGCAGCGTGAGCCGGCAGTCGAGCCGCTGCTCGAGGATCTTGAGGTGGGCGTCGTGCTCGCCGGCGAGGGCGAGCGCCTCGCTGTTGCTCTCGAGATGGATCACCGTACGCGCCACCGCGCCTCAACCCCCCAGACGCGCGCGGACCAGGTCGCTGAGGGTCTTGCCGTCGGCACGTCCGGCGACCTTGGGCTTGAGCCAGCCCATCACCTTGCCCATGTCCCGGGGCGTGACGGCGCCGGTCGCCGCGACGGCATCGTCCACCAGTGCCCGCAGCTCGGCCCCGGTGAGCTCCTCAGGCATGTACCCCTTGAGGAGGTCCTCCTCGTAGCGCTCCTGGTCCACCAGATCGGTGCGGCCGGCCTGCTCGTACACCAGGATCGCCTCGGCGCGGCGCTTGCGTTCGCGCTTGAGCACCGTCAGCTCGTCGGCCTCGGTCGGCTGCCGCCGACTGTCGATGCGCTCCTTCTTCAGCGCCGCGACGAACGAGCTGCAGGCCTCGCGGCGCCGTTTGTCTCCAGCCTTGAGCGCCGCGACGGCGTCGTCCCTGATGCGTTGTTCGATCGCGCCCAGCTCCCTCATGCTCCGCCTCCCGGACCTGTCCGCTCCGTGATATGCCGTTCCGGGCCGGGCGGTCTCACGACCGCACCGTCCCCGTCACCCGACCCCCGACCGCGCTTCCGGCCAGCTCGTCCGCCACGGCGGTGACCAGTTCGCCGCGCCGAGCCGTCCCGTGCAGCTCGTAGCGGATGTACTCGGAACTGTACCCTCTCCAGAGGCCGTCTCGCCGCTCCTCGACGAGGACCTCGGCTTCGCGGCCCAGCGCCGCGCGGCGCGCGGCCAGGGCGGCGGCCTCGGCCGCGGCCAGCGCGCGCCGCAGGCGCCGTTTGACCACCGCGGGCGACAGGGGCGGCAGCTCGGCCGCCGCCGTCCCCGGCCGCGGCGACCAGGCGAACACGTGCACGCGCCCGAACAGGCCGCTCTCCAGCGCCTCCAGCGTGCGCGCGAACGCCGCCTCGTCCTCCGTCGGGTAGCCGACGATCACGTCGGTGCTCAGCATGACGCCACCCGGCAGGTCCTGCAGACCCCGGACCGCCGCCAGATACCCCTGCCACGTATACGGCCGTCGCATGTCCCGAAGGACGCGGTCGTCGGCCGACTGCAACGGGACGTGCAGATGCCGCGCGACGCGCGGCTGCCGCAGGGCGCGGACCAGCTCCTCGTCCACGTGCCGGGGTTCGATCGACGAGAGGCGGACCCGGCGCACGCCGGGCAGACCGGCGACCGCCGTGACGAGGTCCGGGAGCCGGGCCTCCCCGTCCCGCCACGCGCCCAGGTCGATGCCGCTCAGCACCACCTCCCCGCCGCCGGCCGCCATTCCACTGCGGGCGGCCGCCAGCGCCTGATCGAGGTGCTTGCTCCGCGGCCGTCCGCGCACAAGCCGCACGGCGCAGTACGAACAGACCCCGGCGCACCCGTCCTGCACCTTGAGTACCAGCCGCGTACGCACGCCCGGGGTCGCCCGGGGCGCCTCGTCGTCGGCCGTTCCCGGAGCCGGCCGGGTCTCTCCGCGCGACGACTCCCTGGAGCCCTCGCCGACGCCGCCGCGCCGGCCCGCGACGTCCCCCGACGACGACGCGACGCCAAGCGGCGCCGCGCGGCCGCTCAGGAGCGCGGCCACCTCCGCCCAGTCAGGGCGGGCCGCGACGGTCACGCCCTCGGCGACGAACTGCTCCGGGCGCAGGGCCGCGGCGCAGCCCGCCACGACCACCCGCCTGCCGGCGGCGGCCGCACGCCGCACCATCCTGCGGGACTTGCGTTCCGCCTCGGCCGTCACGCAGCAGGTATGCACGACGACCACGTCCGCATCGTCCCGCGCGGCCACCACCTCGAAGCCTGCGGCGGCGAGGCCGGCGAGCGCCTCCTCGCCGTCGGCCTGGCTGACCTTGCAGCCCACGAAGCCGCCCGCGACCCGGGTCACGAGGCCCTCGAAAGACGCAGGGTCAGCCATGTGCCGTCATCCATGCGCGCACGCTCCACATAGCCCGGGAACGCGGCCAGCGCCTCCTCCGCCTGCTCCACGAGGAGCCCCGAGAGCACCAGCTCTGCCGGAGGTCGCTCAGCCGCACGCCTGTGAAGACCGCCGTGCGCCCTCGCGCCGTCGCCCTGCGGGGCGGCGCTCCAGCGCTCCGCCAGTCGCAGGATCGGACGCAGCGCGATGTTGGCCACCACCACGTCGGCGGTCGGCAGCCGGAAGGTCGGGTCAGTCGCGTCCCCCACCACCAGCGTCGGGGCGAGTCCGTTCCGGGCGGCGTTGCCCGCCGCAGCGTGCACGGCCACCGGATCCACGTCGACGCCGGTGACCGGCGCGAACCCCAGGCGCAGCGCGGCGAGCGACACGACCCCCGACCCGCAGCCCAGGTCAAGCAGGGAGCCGAGCCTCACGCTCTGGATGAGCTTGAGGCATTGCTGTGTGCTCGCGTGCGCTCCCGTCCCGAAGGCCCGGCCGGCCTCGACCACCACGTCGAGGAGGTCGTCGCGCGCCGGATACCACGGGGGACGCACGTACAGACGTCCGATCACACGCGGCGTGTGGAAACGCCGCCAGGCGTCCTCCCACCCCGGTCTTTCGCGCTCGACCTCCAGCCTCCCGAGCGCCCCCAGACGCCTGAGCGCGGTCGCGGCGGCCGCGGCGGCCTCCGCGCCGTCCTCCAGCCAGAAGACGAGCCGCCGACCTTCGTCTTCCTCCTGCCAGCCGGCCGGCTGAAGGGCGAGGACGTCTCTCACGGCCGACGGACTCACGTACTCGAGCGCCTGGGGATCGGCGACGCGCGCATGGGCGGCCGCCCCCGACCAGTCGTCGGTGGGCTCTGGCTGCGGTCGAGGCGCGGCACCCCCCGGCCTCTCCAGCCGGAGGGTGTACCTCGTGTAGGAGCGCCGCGTCACTGGCGGAAGGCGGCGCGGATCTTCTCGAAGAAGCTCTGGTCTGCCTCGTAGGTGGCCTCGCCGCTGAGCGCCGCGAACTGCTCGAGGAGCTCGCGTTGCTCGTCGCTGAGCCGGCGCGGGACCAGCACGTTGACGACCACCTTGAGGTCGCCGCGTCCGTAGCCCTGGAGGACGGGCACCCCGCGGCTGCGGAAGGTCCTGACCTCGCCGGGCTGCGTGCCCGGCTTGAGCTCGACCTCGAGGTCGCCGTCGAGCGCGGGGATGTACGCCGTGGTGCCGAGCGCCGCCTCGACCATGGTGACGTCGAGCCGGTACACGAGGTCGTCGCCGTCGCGCACGAAGTGGTCGTGCGGCTCGACGGCGATCGAGACGTAGAGGTCCCCGGCCCGACCCCCGCGGGAGCCGGCGCCCCCCTCCCCGGCCAGACGCAGCCGCTGCCCGTCGGCGATGCCGGCCGGCACCTCCACGGACACCGTGCGCGTGCGGCGCACGCGGCCCGTGCCGAGACACGTCTCGCACGGCTCCTTGACGATGGTGCCCTGGCCGCGGCACACGGTGCAGGTGCTGGTGCGGATGAACTGCCCGAAACCGCCGAGGCTGGAGACCTCCCGCATGCGGCCGCTGCCGTGGCACTGCGGACACTGCTCCCGGCCGGTGCCGGCCTTGGCGCCGCTCCCCGAGCAGGCCTCGCAGACGGCGTCGGCGGCGACCTCGACGTCCCTGGTGACGCCGAACACGGCCTCGGCGAACGTCAGATCGAGGCGCGCCTCGACGTCGTCGCCGCGCGGCGCCGGCGCGTTGCCGCCCGCCGCGCCCCACATCCCCCCCGTGTCGCGCAGCACGCTGTCGAACATGCCGCCGCCGAAGAAGATGTTGAACAGATCGCCGAACCCGACGTGCTCGAAGTCGGTCATGGGCCGGCCGCGCAGACCCTCGAACCCGTAGCGGTCGTAGGCGGCGCGGGAGTCGGCGTCGGAGAGCACCTCGTAGGCCTCCGCCAGCTCCTTGAACCGCGCCTCGCAGTCCGGGTCGTCCGGGTTCACGTCCGGATGGCACTCGCGCGCCTGCCTGCGGAACGCCTTCTTGATCTCGCCGGCCTCGGCGTCCCGACGCACGCCGAGCACCTCGTAGTAGTCACGCTTCACTGCACCGTCCCGGTCGGGGGTCGATCACCAGATGTCTTCGAGATACGAGCTGAGGTCGTCGGCGGTGGCCCGCACCGCGGCGATGACGCCCGGGTAGTCCATACGCGTGGGGCCGATGACGCTGACCGTCCCCAGGCTGCGGTTCGCCACCCCGTAAGGGCTGGCCACGAACGAGCACTCCTGCAGCGAGGGAGACGGCATCTCGTGGCCGATGCGCAGGTAGATGCCGTCCTCGTGCAGCGCGCCGGCGAGCAGCTCCAGCAGATGATAGCGCTCCTCGAGCATCTGCAGCACCTCGTTGAGGTGACCGACGCCGGCCCGCGAGAGGTTGTCGAGCAGGCGCGAGGTACCGTCGAGATGCAGACCCTCGACATCGCCCGCGTCGGGGGTCTCGAACGCGGGGCGCAGTGCGTCGAGGAAGGCGCGCTCCCGAGGCCGCAGGTCGGCGCTCTCGAACACCGCCGCGACCCGCCGGGTGCCGAGCTGCGCCCCCATGAGGCGCTCGTTGAGGTAGACGCGCGCGAAGTCGGCGAGCCCCTCGTCGACCGCCTCGCCGAACGGGAAGACCCGTTTGGAGACCTGGCCCGAGGTCGTGATCAGGACGACCATCACGAGCCGCGGCTGCAGGACGAGGATCTCGATGTGGCGCAGACTCGAGGTGGTGACCGCCGGCGCCGACACGACGGCGAGGAGTTCGGTGACGCGGGAGAGCGCCTCGGCCGTCTCCCGCAACGCGTCGTCGATCTCGCTGGCGGCGCGGTCACGCTCGAGCATGATCGCCGGCGTGCCCTCGCGCCGCTCCGCGACGACGGAGTCGACGTAATGCCGGTATCCGGCGTCGGTGGGCACCCGCCCGGCGGAGGTGTGGGGGTGTGCCAGCATGCCCATGTCCTCCAGCTCCGCGAGATCGTTGCGGATGGTGGAGGCGGCGACGCCGAAGTGGAAACGTTCGCTGAGCAGCCGCGAGCCCACGGGCAGGCCGCCGGCGATGTACTCCTCGATGACGGCCCGGAGGACCTGTTCTTGCCTCGCCGTGAGCGGCACTTCACCCCCTTAAACGCGGCGCGCGAAACAGGCGCACGCACAGTCCGTCTGCCACGTGCCTCCCCTTTCGCGTCACACGGAGTGTACCACCGCGTACGGAAACCAATCCAGCCCCCGCGGAGGCGGCCAGCGCGTCCGGGTCGACGACGGCGGAGACCGCCTCGAGCGGCACGGGCTCGCCGCAGCGTGCCGCCAGCAGCAGACGCTCCCGGGCGCGCGTCGCATCGTCGAGTTCCTCCACGGAACGCGTCGGGCGGCGGCCGGCGGCGAGGGCCGCCGCCCACGCCCGGGGGTCGGCGCTGTTCGTCCAGCGCCGCGCGCCGACGGTGCTCACGGCGCCGGGTCCGAGACCGAGGTACGGCCGGGCGCGCCAGCAGGCGAGATTGTGGCGCGCCTTGTGCCCCGGACGCGCGAAGTTGCTCACCTCGTACCAGTCGTAGCCGGCGCGCGAGAGCGCGCGCACGAGGCGCCGGTAGCCTGCGGCGCGCACGTCGTCCGCCGGGGCGGCAACCGGAGCCGCGCGCCGCCCGCCCCCGGCCGTCCCCTCGGCGTGCGCCAGGCGCCGCGCCAGCGCCGTCCCCTCGGCCACGTCCAGCTCGTACCAGGAGACGTGGTCCGGTCGCAGGTCGAGCACGGTCGCGATGTCGCCTGCGAGCAGCTCCGGCGTCTGGCCCGGGATGCCGTGGATGAGGTCCAGCCCGATGCTGGCGACCCCGGCCGCCCGCAGCCTGTCGAACGCAGCCCTCGGGTCCGCCTGCGCCGTCCTCCCGAGAGCGGCACGCAGCTCCGGCAGGAAGCTCTGCACGCCGAGCGAGATGCGCACTCCGCGCAGCGCACCGGATCCCGGGCTCCTGCGGGCCCCGGCGGCCCACGCCGCGAACTCCGTACCCGCGTCCTCGGGATTGACCTCGACGGTGACCTCGGCCTGCGGCGTCAGATGCGGCCTGAAGACGGTGAGCAGGCGCTCCAGCCGGTCCGGTCCGAGCAGGCTGGGAGTGCCGCCGCCGAGATAGAGCGTGCGAAGACGGCGCACGTCGTGCGCCGCCCGCTCCCGCTCCCACTCGGCGGCCACCCCCTCGACGTAAGCGTCGAACAGCCGGGGCACATCCGTCGCAGACCCGCCCCCTCCCACGGCCACCGAGGCGAAGGCGCAGTAGTCACACCGGGCGCGGCAGAAGGGGACGTGGACGTAGACGTGGCGGACGGGTCCGTCAAAGGGCGGGCGCGGCGTCTCGCCGCCGTGCATCAGCGGCCCTTCGCGCCCGGTTCGAGCTCGAGCACGGCGAGGAACGCCTCCTGCGGCACCTCGACCACGCCGAGCTGCTTCATCCGCTTCTTGCCCTCCTTCTGCTTCTCGAGCAGCTTGCGCTTGCGTGAGATGTCGCCGCCGTAGCACTTGGCGGTGACGTCCTTGCGCACCGCCTTGACCGTCTCGCGCGCCACCACCTTGTTGCCGATCGCCGCCTGGACGGGGACCTCGAAGAGCTGGCGCGGGATCTTCTGGCGCAGCTTGGTGACCAGCGCCTTGCCGCGCTGATGGGCGCTCTCGCGCGGGATGATGAGCGAGAGGGCGTCGACCGGCTCGCCGGCGAGCAGCACGTCGAGCTTGACGAGGTCGCTGGCCCTGTAGCCGGAGTAGTCGTAATCGAGCGAGGCGTACCCGCGCGTGCGCGTCTTGAGCTGGTCGAAGAAGTCGAGCACGATCTCGGCCAGCGGCAACCGGTAGTGCATCTCGACGCGCTCCGGCGAGAGGTACTTCATGTCGACGAAGTCGGCCCGGCGCCCCTGGCACAGCTCCATGATCGTCCCCACGAACTGGCTGGGCACCAGGATGCTGGCGGTGACGTAGGGCTCCTCGACGCGCTCGATGCTGTTGGCCTCGGGCATCTGGGCGGGATTGCGGACCACCGCCATCCCGCCGCCGGTGAGGTGGGCGTGGTACTCGACGTTGGGCATCGTCGTGATCAGCTCGAGCCCGTACTCGCGCTCCAGTCGCTCGCGCACGATGTCCATGTGCAGGAGGCCGAGGAAGCCGCAGCGGAAGCCGAAACCGAGCGCGACCGAGCTCTCGGGCTCGTACAGCAGCGCCGCGTCGTTGAGCTTGAGCTTCTCGAGAGCGTCGCGCAGTTCCTCGAACTTGTCGCCCTCGGTCGGGAACAGGCCGGTGAACACCATCGGGTGCACGACCTTGTAGCCGGGCAGGGCCTCGCCGGCCGGACGCCGCCGGTCGGTGATCGTGTCGCCGACGCGCACCTGCGCCACGTCCTTGACGCCGGTGATGATGTAGCCGACCTCGCCGGTCTCGAGCCGCTCGGCCGGCGTCATGCCCGGACCGAAGGACCCGAGCTCCTCGATCTCGGCGCCCTGGCCGGTGCTCATCAAGGTGACCAGCTGGCGCCGGTCGAAGTGCCCGTCGACCACGCGCACATAGGCGATGACGCCGCGGTACTGGTCGTACTCGCTGTCGAAGATGAGCGCGCGGGGCGGCGCCGTCGGGTCGCCCTCGGGCGGCGGCGTCCGCTGCACCACCGCCTCGAGCACCTCGTCCACCCCCTCCCCGGTCTTGGCCGAGATGGTGAGGATCTCGTCGTGCGTCGCACCGGTCAGCTCGTGCAGCTCCATCTCGGCCTCGGGGACGTCGCTCGCCGGCAGGTCGATCTTGTTGAGCACCGGGATGATCTCGAGGTCGTTGTCGACGGCGAGGTAGGCGTTGGCCACCGTCTGCGCCTCGACGCCCTGGGTCGCGTCGACCAGCAGCACCGCACCCTCGCAGGCGGCGAGGCTCCTCGAGACCTCGTAGGTGAAGTCGACGTGGCCCGGCGTGTCGATGAGATTGAGCTGGTAGGTCTGGCCGTCGCGGGCGGCGTAGGCGATGCGGACCGCCTGGCTCTTGATGGTGATGCCGCGCTCGCGCTCCAGGTCCATCTTGTCGAGCAACTGCTCCTTCATGTCGCGCGGGGCCACCGTGCCGGTGCGCTCGAGGATGCGGTCGGCCAGGGTCGACTTGCCGTGGTCGATGTGGGCGATGATGCTGAAGTTGCGGATGTGGTCGAGCGGAGTCACGACCGCCAATGATACAGGCTCCGGCCGGGGCGGGTGCGGCGCGGGCGTCAGACGTCGGGCGGCCCGCCGGCCGAACGACCGCGCCGTCTGAGCACCTGCCGCACCACGGCGAGCTCCTCGAGCCCGAGCAGCTTGGCCAGCCCCAGGTAGACGGCGGCGCCTGCCAGCACCGCGGCGGTGACGGTCGCGAGCAGGCCCCAGAAGCCGCGGCCGGCCAGGCCGTGCAGCGCCCGCCACGTGCCGTAGGACGTCAGGGCGAGCGCCGCCGCGCAGCCCAGCGCCCCGGCGGCCGCCGCCGTGATCGCGCGGCCGCCGATGCGACCCACATCGCGGCGCAGCAGCGCGAACAGCGCCGCGAAGTTCACCGCCGACACGATCGCCATGCTCAGGGTGATGCCGCGTACCCCCAGCGGCCGGTACAGCAGCCAGCAGAGCACGAAGTTGACGACGAGGTTGCCGACCGCCACGTACAGCGGCAGCCACGGCTTCTGCATGCTCTGGAACGAGCGGTTGAGCATGATGTTCGCGTTGGCGAACACGAGCCCGATGGAGAAGAAGGCGAGCGCTCCGGCGACCTCCGTGGTGGCGGAGGGGCCGAAGTTGCCGCGCTGGTACACGAGCTCCACGAACGCAGCCGGCATCACCGCGAACCAGGCCACGAACGGCAGCGAGACGAACACCATCTGGCGCACCCCGAGCGACACCGTCTCGCGGAAGCGCGCCCGGTCGCGCTGCGCCGCGAAGCGCGAGAGGCTGGGGAACAGCACCGTGCCGATGGTCACGGCGAAGATCCCCTGCGGCAGCTGGTAGAGGCGGAAGGCGTACCCGATCTCCGCCGCCGCGCGGTCGCTCACGAACTGCGCGAACCAGGTGGCGATCAGCGAGTTGAAGTTGAGGATGCCGAGCGTGATGGTGATCGGCACCATGAGCAGCAGCACGCGCCGCAGCAGGGGATCACCGAGCCCGAACCGCGGCCAGAGCCAGCGCCCGTGGTAACGCTGCGTCCCGGCCAGCATCACCACCTCGAGCACGGTGCCGACGAGCATGCCCCAGGCGATCGCGTCCACGCCGAGCGAACCGTGGAACGCGGCGATCGCGGCGATGATGGTGAGGTTCCAGACGATCGAGACGACGGCGGGCATGGTGAACCGCTCGAAGGAGTAAAGCACGCCGCTGATCGCACCCGCCAGCGAGAGGAAGAGGATGGTCGGCACGAGGATGCGCAGAAGATCGGCGGCCAGTCCGGCGCCGGCGGGCGTGCCCGTCAGCTCGGGGTACATCCAGCGGGTGAGCGGCCCGGCGGCGAGCGCCAGGACCACCACCGCCGCCCCCACGACCACCACGATCAGGCCCAGCAGGTTGGCGGCCAGCCGGTAGGCGCGCTCCCTCTCCCCCTCCGTGAGCAACGCGGTGAACACGGGGACGAAAGCGGCGCTGATCGCCGCGTCGGCGAAGAGCTGCTGCACGAGCTGCGGGATGACGGAGACCGAGACGAAGGTGTTGTAGTCGGGGTCGACGCCGTACACCGCGGCGGTGATGACCTCGCGGCCGAGCCCCGTCAGACGTGAGACGGCGGTCGCGGAGGCGACGATCACCGCCGCCAGGGCGAGCTTGCGCGTATGGTCGCTCATGGGTCCTTTGATTCGACCGCCGGCCGCGTTTCACTGCCCGGCCGGCCCGGCGGCGGCGGGGCCCGAGCCCGCCCGCGGTCAGACCGCAGTCCGGAGGCGAGTGTAGCAGAGCACGGCCCCAGGCCCGGGCGCCGACGCCCTTACCGGCGTACGATCCGCGCGCTGCGGCGCGTCAGTGCGGCGCCGGCGCCAGCCCGGCCTTGCGCTTCAGCTCCAGGACGCGCAGGGCCGACGCCTCCGCCTGCGCCCGCGGCAGCCTGCCGGAGCGGATCGCCGCCGTGACGGCGTCGATGACGGCGGCGGGGTCGCCCGACGCGAAGAGCGCGAGGTCGGCGCCGGCGCAGAGCGCCCGCACGGCCGCCGCCGGCGTCTTGATGCCCAGCGCGGTGGTCGTGGCCGCCATGGAGAGCGAGTCGGTGACGATCACGGTCTCGTCGCCCACCCGGGAGCGCAGGTACCGCATGGCGTTGCGCGAGAGGCTCGCCGGCGTCCTGTCCCCGGTGAGCCCCTTGGAGCGCAGGTGACCGACCATCACCAGCGGGACGCCGGCGGCGAAGGCCTGCTCGAACGGGACCATGTCCCTCCTGCGCAGCACCGACAGCGAGGGGACGCGGGCGACGCCGGTATGCGTGTCGGCGGCCCAGCCGTGGCCGGGCCAGTGCTTGACGGTCGTGAGGACGCGCGACCTCCGCATGCCGGTCACCCAGGCGACGACCCGGCTGCCCACCGCCTCGGGACGCGAGGAGAAGCAGCGGTCGAGCGAGCTCATGTAGCGGCCGGGGACGTCGAGGTCGGCGACCGGCCCGAACACCACCGAGACGTGCAGCTTGCGCAGGCGGGCGCCGTAGTCCCGGGCCGTGGCCCTGTTCCTGGAGACGCTCCAGCGACCCATCACCCGCGCCGACGGCAGCGGGTAGATGACGTAGCGCAGCCGCTGGACCTGGCCGCCCTCCTCGTCGCTGGCGATGAACGGCTTGACGCCGCCGGGCGCCGGCTTGAGGATCGTGGCCAGGTCCCTGCCGATGCTGCCGCGGGCCCCGCCCCCGAGGATGACGATTCCGCCGACGCCCATCCTGGCGAAGCGGCGACCGGCGAGCGGCCGACTCGCCGGCACGCTGCAGAACACGAGCTGCGCAGCCAGACGGCGGGCGCCCCAGGCGGCGAGCTCCGAGGGCGCGCCCGGACCGGACGACGGCGCCGGCGAGGCGGCCGCGACGCCGGCCGTGACCGCCGTGGCGGCGATCGGCTCCTTCGCCGCGTCGGCGGCCCGCCCGGAGGCGCAGCCCGGCGCGCCGGCCGCCGCGAGCGCGGCGGCCGCGAGACTCACCAGGGTGATGATGCACCGGCATCGTCCCATGCCGGTCGACGGTACCATCCCGCCGCGCCGCAGGCCAGAACGCCGCCGGGGTGCGAGAGACGGACACGTGGGCTACCCTCGTGGGGCCGGCGCCGAGGATGGCCGCCGCGCCGCGGGTCACGGGAGGGACGGGCCACGACGCCACGCACGGACAGAGAGTCCCCGGGCGCCTCCGGGACGTGCTCGCTCCAGCCCGGGGTCACGAGTCCACACGACGCACGCGCGAGAGGATGACGGACTTCTCCTCCCGAACGCCCGAAGAGACGCAGGAGACCCGGCCGTCATCCGCCGCGCGCCGGCCGCGGGCTGAACGACGGGCGCGGCTGCGCCGGCAGCGGCTGCTCGTGGTCGCAGCCGCCGGCGGCGTCCTCATCGTGGTCCTCATCCTGCTGTTCACGGTCGGCCCGCTCGGCTCACACCTGGACCGGCCCGGGGACCCTCCGCTCGGCTACCTGCGCGACCCTCTCGGCGGCCGGCGCTACGCGGTCACGGCGTGGACGCTCGGTGACGCCGCCTCGCTCGAGGCCGCCGCAGCAGCCGGAGCCGTCGACCAGATCGACTTCGACTGGTATCACACGCAGCCGGACGGCAGCGTCACCGCACAGCACGAGGACCCTGGCCTCGTGGCCGCGGCGCGACGGCACGACCTCAACCTCTTCGCCACGGTGACCAACTCCACGGACTCGGCGAGCCCCTTCGACCGCGAGCTGGCGGCGGCCGTATTGGCTTCGCCGGAGCGCCGCCGCCGCTTCGTGGACGACCTCCTCACCCTCGTCCGCGACATGGGATACGACGGCGTCGACCTCGACTGGGAGGAGCTCCGGCCGGCCGACCGCGACGCGTTCTCCGGGCTCGTCGAGGAGCTCGCCGACGCGCTGCACGCCGAGGGACGCTTCCTCTCCATCGCGGTGATGCCCAAGACCTCGGAACCCGGCGAGTGGGACAATCAGAAGTACGCCGACTGGAGCCGGCTCGGCGAGGCGGTGGACCAGTTCAAGATCATGACCTACGGCTACCACGGGCCCTGGGGCGCCCCCGGCCCGCAGGCGCCGCTGGAGTGGACCCACCGCGTGCTCGCCCACGCCGAGCGGACCGTGGAGCCGGCCAAGGTCTTCATGGGCCTGCCCTTCTTCGGGTTCGACTGGCACGACGGTTCGGTCGCGACCGCCTCGGCGCACCGGGCCGCAGCCCTGGCCGAGCGGCATGGAGCACGCGTGGATCGCGACCCCGGCTCGCAGGAGGCGACCATGACCTTCACCGGCGAGGACGGGGAGACGCACACCGTCTTCTTCCAGGACGGCGACGCCGTCGCCGCCAAGCTGGACGCGCTGCGGGCCGAGCATCCCGACATCGCCGGCGTCAGCATCTGGGTCATGGGCCAGGAGGCCTCCGGCTTCTGGCCCCTGATCACACGCAAGCTGCGCTGACGGTCGAGCGGGCGGATCCGGTACCGACGGCCGGCGCGCCACCTCGCCCGTTTGCCCCTCCTGACGGCCGCGTGATAGCATTCCGCGTCCGGACGCAGCCCCACTGCACCTGGAACCGTCACGAATCTTCAAGCGAAGGATCCACGTGGCCAACATCAAGCAGCAGAAGAAGCGCATCCGCCTCGCCGAGAAGCAGAGGCTGCGCAACCGGCATGCCAAGTCGAGCATCAAGACGCTGTTCAAGAGGCTCGAGGCGCAGGTCGCCGACGGGCAGACCGACGAGGCGGCCAGGACTGCGACGTTCCTCACCTCGCGGATCGACAAGGCCGCCGCCAAGGGCGTGCTGCACAAGAACAACGCCGCGCACAAGAAGAGCCGCGTCGCGCACACACTGGCGCGGCTCTCGGCCTGAGCGGCTGCAGGCAGTGACGACGAAGCGGGCGGGCCGCATGCGGCCCGCCCGCTTCGTCGTCCGTCGCGCCTTCTCCCCGCCGGCGGCGCTCAGGCCAGGAGCCGTACCAGCGCCAACTCGACCACCAGACGCTCGTCGTCCTTGACCCCTCCGACGGATTCGAGGGTCACCGGCGCCTGTCCGCGCAGGCCCGCCTCCGCCTCCGCCAGCGCGCGGTAGGCACGCCCGATCCGCTGCCGGTCGAAGTGCTCCCGCTGCGCCAGCAGCTTCCTGGCGGCCCAGGGATGGACGCCGAGCTGCTTGGCGGCGGCGGACTGGTCGTTGTGCGGGAGCTGCCGCGCCGCCTCCAGCTGCTCGATGTGGCGTTTCAGGCTGTAGAACACGCCGTTGGCGTCGTTGCGCGGATTGCCGGACGCGTAAAGGGCCTCGAGCAACGCGATACTGCGCCCTCGCTCGCGGCGGCCCACCGCGTCCATGAGGTCGAAGATCACCGTGTCGTCGTCCGGCGTGCAGACGGCGTCCACGTGGGCCTCCGTCGGCTCTTCTCCGCCGCAGTACTGCTTCAGTTTCTCCAGCTCCCGCTCGATCCGCTCCGAGCGGCCGGGATCTGCCCCGCAGCGCTCAAGCAGATGCTGCGCCACCGGGCCGCTCAGGTGGAAACCCTGCGCCTTCGCGCGCTTCTCCACCCAGCGGGCCATCTCCCACTTCTTGGGCAGGTTGAAGACGAGCACCTCGCCGACCCGGGCGACCGCCTTGTACAGGGCGTCGGTCTTGCCGAGCCTCTCCGCCTCGAACGCGATGCAGGTGTCGGGCATGGGATCCTCGAGGCAGGCGGCCAGCTGCCTGCGCTGCGTCTCCTTGAGACGATCCACGCCCTGCACGAGGATCACGCGGATCCCGAGCGCGAGACTCGGCGTCGAGATCGCCTGGAGCGCCTCCTGCAGCGTCGCGGCGGTGGCGGAGCCGTCGATCGCGACGACCGTCAAGTCGAGGTCGCTGCCACTGTCCTTGACGACCCGCATCCGCAGCCGCTGCACAGCCTGGCTCACCTTGGGCCGGTCGGTGCCGACGATGAGGTAGGAGGGCTTGAGGGGATCCGTCGAGGCCATCGTGCCGTGAGGATAGCACGGGGGTATGATGGCGCGGGCCGGCTGCGTCACCCGATCCTCCGGGGTCGGGCGCCGGCCGACGACCACTCGCGAGGCGCCGGGAGGTGATGTGTGACGATGACCCTGGCACACATCGCCGCGACGCCGACGTCGCCGGTTCTTCTCGCCGGCCTCGTGACGCTGTGCGTGGTCGAAGTCGGGCTGCTGGCGTGGGCGCTGGTCGACCTGTACCGACGGCCGTCGTCGCAGGTCAGCGGCGGCCACAAGGTCCCCTGGCTGATCCTGTGCGTTCTGCTGCAGATCGTGGGACCCGTCATCTACCTCGTCGCCGGACGGGAGAGACCGGCGACGGCGCGCGCCGGACGCCTCCACGCCGACGTGCCCGCGCCACGTCCGGTCGGTCGGCCCGACGCCGCCGCAGCGGCGGACCGTCTGTTCGCCGCGTCGGCCGGCGGCGCCGACCCGGGCGCGTCCGTGTCACCGTCGCCCTCCGGTGCGGCGATCGAACTCCGCGACGTGCGCAAGGCGTTCAAAGGGGCCGTCGCCCTCGACGGCCTCACCCTCAGCGTGCCGCATGGCTCCGTTTACGGCTTCCTCGGACCCAACGGGGCGGGCAAGACCACCACGCTGCGCATCCTGGCCGGCCTCGCGCGCGCCGACGCCGGCACGGTCCGCGTCCTCGGCCGTGACGTCGGTGACGGCGCGGACGTGCGCAGTCTGGTCGGCTACCTCCCGGACGTCCCCGCGTTCTACAGATGGATGACCGCGCCCGAGTACCTGCGCTTCGCAGGCAGCCTCTTCGGCCTCTCCGGAGAAGGGCTGGAGGATCGCGTCGCGACCGCACTGACGCTCGCGGGTCTGAGTACGACACGAACCCGGATCGGCGGCTTCTCGCGCGGCATGAAGCAGCGGCTGGGGGTCGCCCAGGCGCTGATCCACGGGCCGCGCCTGTTGCTGCTCGACGAGCCGACCAGCGCGCTCGACCCCATCGGCCGGCGCGACGTCCTCGACATGGTCGCGTCGCTGCGCGGGCGCACCACGGTCTTCTTCTCGACCCACATCCTGGCCGACGTGGAGCGCGTCTGCGACACCGTGGCGATCCTCGACCGCGGCCGCGTGGTCACAGAGTCGGGTATCGACGCGCTCCGTCGCAGTCGAGGCGGCATCAGCCGCCTCAGCATCGAGGTCGACGACCCGGGCCGACTTCGGGAGGCGCTCGCCGGAGCACCCTGGGTCCGTTCGACGCAGGCGGGCGAGGGCGGCACTCTGCTCGTCACCTGCGACGACGTGGACGCGGCGCAGCGCGAACTTCCGGCCCTCGTGGGCCGGCTCGGCCTCGCGCTGCGCCGCTTCGCCGTCGACGAGCTCGACCTCGAGGATGTCTTCGTCGACCTCCTGGACGGGGACCACCCGTGACCGGGCTGGCCCCCTTCCTGCACAAGGAGATGCGCGAGACGCTGCGCACCTGGCGTCTCTGGGTCCTCCCCGGGTTCCTCCTCTTCTCGGCCGTCAGCTCACCGGTGGTCATGTATCTGACCCCGACGCTGCTCGACCGGCTCGGTGCGGCACAACAGGGGTTCAGCATCACGCTCCCGGAGCCGACCGCCCTCCAGTCGTACATCGAGTACCTGGGCAACCTCAACGAGCTCACCCTGTTCGCGCTGGTGATCGCCTACGGTGGTATCGTCAGCGGCGAGGTCCGCGGCGGCACCGCGGCGCTCACCCTCGCGAAGCCGCTCGCGCGCGCCGCCTTCGTCATCGGCAAATGGCTCTCCCAGGCGCTGGTCGTGGTCGTGGGCGCCGCTCTGGCGACCCTCATCTGCGCCCTGCTGACCCGGCTGCTCTTCGACGCCGGCCCCGCGGCGCGGCTCGCGCCCGCCGTCTCGCTCTGGGTGGCGTACGCCCTGATGCTGCTGGCGGTCCTGGTTCTCCTCAGCGTCGAGTTGCGTGCGCCGGCGGCCGCCTCCGGGGCCGGTGTGGGCACGTATGCGGCGTTGCTGGTGCTCGCGCAGTTCGACGTCACCAGCCGGGTCACGCCCGCGGGCCTACCGGCCGCCGGGCTCGCCGTCGTCCAGGGGGAGTCCGCCCACTGGGTCGGACCGCTGATCGCGACCGTCGTGGTCGGCGCGGCCTGCCTCGTCGTCGCCGTCCTGCGCTTCCGCCGGCGTGAGATCTAGGGCGGTCCGGCGCCGGCCGCTGCGCCCTGCCGCTCCGTCCTGACCTCGAGGCCGTCGCCACCGGAGGACAACGCCACGTCACCCTGTCGATCCGTGCGCAGGCACGGCACGCGACAGTCTGCGAGAAGGTCGAGCGTCTCCGCCGAGGGGTGTCCGTGGCGGTTCGGGCCGACAGGTATGACCGCCAGCCTCGGATCGAGGCCCGCGAGCAGGGCGGCGTCGAATCCTCCCGAGCTTCCGTGGTGCGGCACCCCGACCACTGTGCAGGCCGGCAACGCGAGCGCGTCCAGCGCCGGTCCCTCCGCATCACCGGGGAGGAGGATGCGGTGCCCGCCCAGCTCGACGACCACCACCAGCGCGTCGTCGTTCTCTCTCTGGTTCTCGTCCGTGCCGCCGACGGGATCGCTCGGCAGCACCGTGAGACCCCAGCCGTCGCCGGCGGCGCGGACCACGGCGTCGCAGCGCCGCACGTCCGCGCCGCGGGTGCGCAGATCGGCTTCGATCCGGTCGAGCGCGACTGACGCCTCTCGCGTCTCAGGGAGCAGGACGACGGCGATCGGCAGCGTCGCCGCCACGTCCGCCAGACCTCCCACGTGGTCATCGTGGCCGTGGGAGACGATGAGCAGATCGATGTCCCTCACGCCATGGGCCTTCAGCTCGCGAGCCAGCGGCTCCGGCCCTGTGTCGACCAGTACCGTGGGGCCGTCAGGCACCTGCAGGAGCGCGGCCGCCCCCTCGCCGACGTCGAGGAACGTGAGCGTCGGCCTGTCGGGCGGCCGGGCCGCGACCGGCGCGGCGAGCAGCGCGACCGCGACCATCGCCGCCGTCGCGACCGTGAGCGCACTGCGGCGGCGGCGGTCCCTCACGTATGCGAGCAGCCCGCCGCCGGACCTCGCCGCCAGCCCCACCACCACCGCCAGCTCCACGACGAACCCCGCGGACAGCGCCGACCGCAGCGTCATCCCCTGATACTCGTACACGGCTCCCGGAAGCCCGGCGAAGAGGTGGGACACGGTGATCAGGAAGCCGATGAACAGACCGGCCGCGGCGTTGAGCGGCGCCGACAGCCACGCGCTCACGAAGCCGAGCAGCAGCGACAGCATCCCCAGGAACATGATGGGACCGAGCACGAACCCGCCGGCCACGTTGGCCGGCACGCTCACCAGCGAGGCGGTCCCGAACGTCACCATGGAGATCGGCGCCGTGGAGATGCTCGCCGCCGTGGTGACCCCCACCTGCTCCGGCAGCGGCCCCGGCAGGAACGAGACCGCCCGCGTGAGCGGCCTGGCCAGGACGAGCAGCCCGGCGACCGCCCCGAACGAGAGCTGGAAGCTGACGTCGAAGAGGTTGTTGGGGTTGGCCGTGAGCAGCCACGCGGCCGGCGCCAGCCACAACAGCCACCCGTCGCTGGGCCGTGAGGCGAGCACGGCCAGCAGGCCGACGATGCCGGCGACGCCGGCGCGGACGATCGACGGCGCCGCGCCGGTGAGCAGCACGTAGGTGGCCACCACCGGCAGCAGCAGTGCGGTGCGCAGCAGGCGATGCACGCCGAGCAGCGCGAACAGGAACGACCACATGCCGCAGAGCAGCACCACGTTCTCGCCCGACACCGCCATGATGTGCAACAGGCCGCTCCTGCGGAAGTCCTCCTCGATGCCGGCGTCGACGCCCTCGTCGTCGCCCAGCACCATCCCCCGCAGCACTTCTTTGACCGGCGACCGCACCGCCGTGGCGAGATGGGTCCTCGAGGCCAGCCGGAGCCGGTCCACGCCGCCCTGCAGACCACCGCGCCGACCGACGATCCGCAGGTCGGAGAGCTCCGCCTGGAGGAGGACGTGCTCCCCCTTGCGGCGCAGGTAGCGCCCGTAATCGAACCGGTCGGGCTTCGGATCCGGCAGCGGCTCGACCTTGACCGACGAGAGCCGCAGGACCGCACCCTCGGTCAGCGGCCCGACGGGGTCGAGTGGGAGCGTCTGGCCCTCGGCGAGCCGGAGCCGCAGGTGGGCCGGCTCGCGGACCTCACGACCGCCCACGCGGATCACGCAGACCGCGAGGGTGACGCGGTCGTCCTTGATGGCCGGCAGATCGACCAGCACGGCCGTGAGCGCCACACGCTGCCCGACGCAGGCGCGCAGCTCCGAGCGCGAGAGCGCCTGCAGCCGGGCGCTGCCGATGAGGTGGCCGCCGCAGACGAACAGGACGACCAGGCAGCCGGTGAGGATCGGCGCGACCGCGCGCCCGTCCGTCCCGGCCGCGCGTCGCACGCCGAAGAGGAGCGTGACCGCGACCAGCGCGGCGCCGGCTGCCGGCACGAGCGGCGCTCGCCACACGAGGGCGAGGCAGAGACCCGCGCAGTAGCCCCCGAGCAGCAGGTGGGGGAACGCCGGCCTGCGCACGGAGCCGCCTCAGACCGTGATGGAGTCCTGCATGGCGGCGAACTTGGCGTCGCCGATGCCCGGGACCTCCTTGATCTCCTCGATCGTCTTGAAGCCTCCGTGGGC
>ERZ747221.759-NODE-759-length-36209-cov-8.581368_pt1 | contig 36209 bp, 30 predicted proteins | sample MGYA00374949_ERZ747221 | MGnify/ENA primary metagenome ERZ747221 (study PRJEB28779, sample SAMN05720172) | bioreactor metagenome | isolation source: Anaerobic biogas reactor | place: USA:Washington, USA | collected 2015-08-08 ... | reverse complement strand
TTTTGACAGTCTGAACCGGGGGAAATCCCCGGTTTTCATTCTGTCGGCGACCTCGCCATGCATGTCGTTATCAGTCGTCCCGCGCCTGCCTTTGATTGTACTTCCCCTGGGCCCTGGCGACCCGGACACCGAAGACCGCCAGGCCCAGGGCGGTCGCGGAAATGGCCCAGAACACCTGCCGCGGGGGCGGCAGCGCCAGGGACAGCGCGGCGGCCAGCAGCAGAAAGCCGCCGAGCATGAGCAGCGCAGCCCCGACGGCCTTGCCGTAGCCGGCATGGTCGCGTACGAAGGTCCGGTGGTACTCGTGCACCAGGTCCGTCCTGCCGCGGTAAATCAACACACCCAGGACGAAAGACAAGGCGGCCGCCAGGCCGCAGACGACGGCGAAGCCCATGCCTTGCCCTCCTCAACCGCGCGCAATGCGGTCGCGTAAGCCCTTTTGGATTACAGCAGCTCCAGCAGCCTTTCCGCCGCCTCCCTCGGGAAGCCCGCCGGCTGCGCCGATTCGAGCAGCTCCCTGATGAACGCGCGCGCCTCCGCGCTCTGGGGCAGCAGATAGCCGGCCTCCCGGGACAGGTCCTCCGCGGTGACGCGGGTGGAAGCCAGCAGCGCGGCGGCCAGCCGTTTCCCCTCCGGGCCCGGTTCCCCCTCCGCCATCGCGCGGGCTGCCTGTTCCTGCCGGGCCGCGCTGCGGGACAGCGCCTGCAGCGGCTTTTTGACCGACTCGTCCGTCGGCTGCTGGGGCGGGTAGTTGGCCGGCACCAGGGAAATCGCGCCGGAAGGGCAGGCGTCCACGCAGGCGCGGCAGGCGTCCAGGCAGCGGGCCGCGTCAATCTGGCCGTTGTCCGTATCCGTCGCCCCGGTCGGGCAGACGTACAGGCACAGGCAATCCTTCGTGCACAGGCGGATGTTGCGGACAGCCTTCATGCGCTCGCCCCCCTTGTCACCTCGTTGAACTTGAACCGCGGCACCTTGCACACCGGGCAGATGTCCGGCGGCAGGTCGCCGGCAAAGATGAAGCCGCAGGCCTCGCAGACAAAGAGCTTCGCACCCTCGAAGGCCGCCGCGCCCTGCCCCTGGTAGCGGGACAGCAGGCCCTGCCGCATGCGGGCCACCTTCTCCCCCCAGGTCAGGGCGCGCAGCGCGCCGCGATCCCCCGCCGCCCGCGCGGCCTCGAAGGCCCGCGGGTACCCGGCGTCCAGGTCTTCCTTCAGGAGCGTAATGAGACTGTCCGCGTCCCCCTCCGGCTGCGCCTGGGCGGTAAAATACGCCGCGAGCCGGGTCAACAGCCCGGCCTCCTCCTCCCGGTACTGCTTGGCGCAGCCGCGGGCCAGGTTGGAGCAGCGCGCGGCCAGGACCAGGGCATCCGCCGCCGCGCCAGCCTGCCGCGCGGCGGGCTCGCCAGCGGGGGCCGCGGGCTTCGCCCCTTCGTTCCCCTGCGCGCGGAACATGGACTTGTCCGCCCCGCAGACAGGGCACACCCAGTCTTCCGGCAAATCCTCAAAGGCCGTGCCCGGCGCGACGCCGGCGGCCGGGTCGCCCACGGCGGGGTCGTAGTCGTACCCGCAGACCGTGCAGATATAAATTCCCAAGGTCTCCTCCTGTGCGGCGGCCAGCCTTCACGCCGGCGCGCTATTTTTTTCTGCCTCCCCGATTATAGGGGGGAACGCCGCCTGTGTCAAAGCGACGCGGGCAGCCGGGCGCCCCGGCGGCGCGGGGCGCGGAAAATTTGCGCTTCCCGCGCGATTCCCCCTTGACACTTGAACAGATGCTCAAGTATACTCAGGGCGTCAATTGAGCGCTCATTCAATCATGAGGAGGGCAGGGCGATGACCAAGGCGTATAAGATCAAGGGTCTGGGCTGCGCCAGCTGCGCGGCGAAGATGGAGCGCAAAATCGGGGCGCTTCCCGGCGTGGCCGCGGCCCGGGTCAACTTCATGACGCAGAAGCTGACCCTGGAGGCGGAGGAGGCGCGGATGGGCGAGCTGGCCCTGCAGGCGGACAGAATCATCCGCTCCGTCGAGCCGGACGCCTCCCTGCTGGCTTTGCAATGAGCCGCCGCGCCGTGCGCATCCCAATCGCCCTGGGGCTGCTGCTCCTGGGCTTGTTTCTGCCCGCCGGCGGGGCCGTACGCATCGCGCTTCTGCTCGCCGCCTACCTCGTCGCCGGGTACGACGTGCTGCTGGGCGCGGGGCGGGGCATCCTGCGCGGGCGGGTGTTCGACGAAAACTTCCTGATGTCCCTTGCCACCGTGGGCGCGCTGGTCATCGGCGAGTACGCCGAGGCCGTCGCCGTGATGGTTTTCTTCCAGACCGGGGAACTGTTCCAGGACTACGCGGTGGACAAGTCCCGCCGCGCCATCGCCCAGGCCATGGACCTGCGGCCGGACAGCGCCTGGCTGCTGTCGCCGGACGGGAGCGCGGCGGAAGTCCCCCCCGAAACGGTGGAAGCCGGCAGCGACATCCTGGTGCGCCCGGGCGAGCGGATTCCGCTGGACGGCGTGGTGCTGACCGGCGAGAGCCGGCTGGACACCGCAGCCCTGACCGGCGAGCCCCTGCCCCGCCACGCCGCCCCCGGCGACGAGGTCCTGAGCGGCTGCGTCAACCTGACCGGCGCCCTGACCGTGCGCGTGACCCGGCCCTACGCCGAGTCCACCGTCAGCCGGATTCTGGAGATGGTGGAGAACGCGACGGACCGGAAATCCCGCCAGGAGGCCTTCATCACGCGGTTCTCCGCCGTATACACGCCCGTGGTGGTCGTGCTGGCGCTGCTGCTGGCCTTCGTCCCGCCGCTCGTGGTGCCAGGCGCCCTGCTGTCGGACTGGGTGTACCGCGCGCTGAACTTCCTGGTCGTGTCCTGCCCCTGCGCGCTGGTCATCTCCATCCCCCTGGCCTTCTTCGGCGGCATCGGCGGCGCCTCCCGCGCGGGCATCCTGGCCAAGGGCTCCAACTACCTGGAGGCGCTGGCCCGGGCTGACACCTTCGTCTTCGACAAGACCGGCACCCTGACCCACGGCAGCTTCGTCCTCAGCGAAATCCACCCCGCGGGCGTCAGCGCGGAGGAGCTGCTGGAGACCGCGGCCCTGGCGGAGACCCATTCCGGCCATCCCCTGGCCCTGTCCGTCAAGGCGGCCTGGGGCAAGGCGGAGGAGCCCGGCCGGGTCAGGGAGGCCACGGAGATGGCCGGCGGCGGCGTCAGCGCCCTGGTGGACGGCCGCAGGGTGCTGGCGGGCAACGCGCGGCTGCTGCGGGAACACGGCGTGGACGTGCCGCAGGGCGCGGAAAACGGCACGCTCATCCACGTCGCCCGCGACGGGGCCTACCTGGGCAGCCTGCAGGCACGGGACGAGATCAAGCCCTGCGCGCTCCAGGCCCTGCAGCGGCTGAGAAGCCGGGGCGTGAAGCGCCTGGTCATGCTCACCGGGGACAGCGAGCAGGCAGGCCGCCGCGTGGCGGACGACCTGCACATCGACGTGCTGCACGCCGGGCTGCTGCCCCAGGACAAGGTGGAAAAGCTGGAAGCGCTGCTGGCGGAGCCCGGCCGGACGGGCACCCTCGCCTTCGTGGGCGACGGCGTCAACGACGCACCGGTGCTGGCGCGCGCGGACGTGGGTTTCGCCATGGGCGCCCTGGGCTCGGACGCCGCCATCGAGGCCGCCGACATCGTCATCATGAACGACGACCCCTGCAAGATGGCCGCCGCCTTGGATATCGCCCGGCGCACCGTGCGCATCGCAAAGCAGAACGCCTTCTTCGCCATCTCCGTCAAGGGCCTCGTCCTGCTGCTCTCCGCCCTGGGCCTGTCCAGCCTGTGGATGGCGGTCTTCGCGGACGTTGGCGTCGCGGTACTGGCCATCCTCAACGCCATGCGCGCCCTGCGCCCGCCCGCCCAGGACACCACCTGCGCCTGCAGCCTCAACCCGGGCAGCTGCGAAACGAAGGCGGCGTAAGGCGAAAGAACGAAGCTTCGGGGCGTTCCTCCCCGAAGCCCAGATTGTCGAAAAAGGTCTGCGGACCTTTTTCGATCCGGAGGATGGCTGCGGAATGTTTTCGCTGTTCGCGAAAACGCCCCGCGCGTCCGGCAGAGCCGGACGACACGATTCCCATCCCCGGAGCCCCCCGCATCATCCTCTGTAGTGAGGTTTTTTGACAGCTTGAGCTTCGGGGAGTTTCTCCCCGAAGCCCTTTTATCGCTCTGCGGAATGCAGCCTTCAAACGTGATGAAATAAATGCGGGTCAAGGGACGAAGTCCCTTGTCAGGGGGCCCGGGGGATGACATCCCCCGGCCTTCCCTTTACGCCCCCGCCCGCAGCAGCGCCCGGGCGGCCTGCGTCAGCTCATCGGACATCCGCACCGCGGCCGTCCCCCCGTCCCGGCAGCACACGCCGGTATAGAGCTTGATCTTGGGCTCGGTGCCGCTGGGGCGCACGCAGACCCAGCCGTTCCCCTCCAGCTCGAAATACAGCACGTCCGAGGGCGGCAGGCCCATCGGCGCGCTGTGCCCGCCCTGGGTCCGAAGACCGCTCTGGTAGTCCCGCGCGGCCAGCACCTTCAGGCCGCCGATTTGCCGGGGCGGCTGCGCCCGCAGGGCGGCCATCAGGCGCTGGATGTGCCGGGCGCCCTCCTGGCCGGGGTAGTCCTCCGAGACCACGCTTTCCACGTAATGTCCGTAGGTTTCGTAGATTTCCTGCAGGCGGTCATACAGCGTCCGGCCTTCCAGGGCGCACAGGCAGGCGGCCTCGGCGACCAGCAGGGCGGCGTTGACGGCGTCCTTGTCGCGCACTTTTGTGCCGGAGAGGTAGCCGAAGCTTTCCTCAAAGCCGAAGAGGAAGGTGTGCGAGCCTGTTTCCTCGAACCGTTGGATGAGCTCGCCCACGTACTTGAACCCGGTGAGCACGTCGAACTGCTCCGCGCCGAAATCCCGGCTGATGGCGCGGGCCAGCTCGGTGGACACGATGGACTTGACGCAGGCGCCGTTTTCCGGGAGCGTCCTCTGCTTCTTGCGCTCGGAGAGGATGTGGTGCATCAGCAGGCAGCCGATCTGGTTGCCCGTCAGGGTGCGGAATTCGCCGCCCGCGTCCCGCACGCACACGCCCAGGCGGTCGCAGTCCGGGTCGGTGCCCAGGATGACGGTGGCTCCGGATTTTTTCGCCAGCGGGATGGCCAGGGTGAAGGCAGCGGGGTTTTCCGGGTTGGGCGCGGGGACGGTGGGGAAGTCCGGGTCGGGCAGCTCCTGCTCCGGGACCACGGTGAGGGAGGTGAAGCCGGATTCGCGCAGCACCCGGCGCACGGGCACGTTGCCCGCGCCGTGCAGGGGGGTGTAGACGATATGCAGGTCCTTCCCGTGCCGCCGGGCGGCCTCCGGGCGCACCATCAGCCCCAGCACCATGGCCGTGTAGGCATCGTCCACCTCGGCCTTCCCGATAATTTTGAGCAGCCCTTTTTCAAGCGCCTCCGCTCGGGGCAGGGGGACGCAGTCCTCGTACCGCAGCGCCTGGATGTGCCGGGTGACGCCCCGGGCCGCGTCCGGGGACAGCTGGGCGCCGTCGGGCCCGTAGGCCTTGAAGCCGTTGTATTCCGGCGGGTTATGGCTGGCGGTGATGGCCACCCCGGCGGCGGCGCCCAGGAATCGCACGGCGAAGGAAAGCACGGGCACCGGCCGCAGCGCGTCAAACAGCAGGGCGGACACGCCGCGCGCGGCCAGCACGAGGGCGGTCTCCAGGGCGAAGCGGTCGCTGAAGCGGCGGGAGTCATAGGCGATGACGACCGGCCCGGCGCTCCCCTCGTCCTCCAGCAGGTACTGCGCCAGGCCGGCGGCCGCGCGGCGCACGGTCAACACGTTCATGCGGTTGGCGCCCGCCCCCAGCACGCCGCGCATGCCGGCGGTGCCGAAGGCCAGGTCGGTGTAAAAGCGGTCGCGGACGGCGGCGGGGTCGTCCTTAATTTCCAGCAGCTCCCTTTGAAGCCCTTCCTCCCCAGCGGTCAGCGCCAGCCAATGCTGATATTGAGTCTGGACGGACATCCTTATCCCTCCCTTTGCTATGCTTCCTTTGCGCGTATTATATGCCAGCCCGGGCGGTGGCCGCAAGTTCGGGCCGCGCGGCGTCCCGGCGGGCACCGGGAAGGGGGCTGCGGAGCCCGCGTTCCACGGCCGGAAAAATTTGTGCTTGACAAAGGCGCGCCGCTCCGTATACATTGTCGGTAGACAAGCGTAAACGTTTAACCAACTGCGACGGACGGTGAAAGCCAGCTTACAGCGCAAGTTTTCCAAACCGCGGCCAGCCCGCGGCCCCTTAGCGCCTGTTTCGGGACGGTTGGGAAAGGAGAAAGGCCGATGCCGTTATCCGTGCTGCTCGTCGGGGAGACCTGCTTTGCCAGGGTCACCGAATTCAAGGGAATCGACCATTTTTCGGAGACGAACTACCATTCGTCCGGGGACCTGTTCTGCGGGATGCTGGAGGGCCTGGGCCACGCCGTCACCCATATTCCCTGCCACCTGGTCTCCAGGCTGTACCCGCGGGACCTGGACGGCCTGGGGAAGTACGACGCCGTGCTATTCAGCGACGTGGGCTCCAACAGCTTCCTGCTGCTGCCCGAGGTCGTCAAGGAGGGCAGGCGCGCGGTGAACCTGCTGAAACTGACCCGGGATTACGTGGCGGCGGGCGGCGGGTTCGCGATGATCGGCGGGTACATGACCTTCCAGGGCATGGAGGCGAAGGGGAAATGGAAGGAAACGCCGGTGGAGGACATGCTGCCGGTGACGCTCCGGGAGGGGGACGACCGCCGCGAGATGCCCGAGGGCGCTGACCTGGCGTGCGTGCCGGGCTCCCATCCGGTGCTGTCGGGCTTGCCGGCGCAATGGCCCTACATCCTGGGCTACAACCGGCTCAAGGAAAAGGAAGGCGCGCAGGTCCCCGTGGCTTTCGAGGGGGACCCCATCATCGCCCTCTGGGAATACGGAAAGGGAAGGACCCTGGCCTACGCGACGGACTGCGCGCCGCACTGGGCGCCCCGGGCGATGCACCAGTGGGAGCACTATCCCCGGCTGTGGGACAACCTGCTGCGCTGGCTTGCCGGCGGCGGGAGAGGCTGAACCTGAGGGCCGGCCGCGGTTTCCAGGCACGGAAACCGGGCGGGGCCGGCCTGCGCACCCGATTCCATCATCACAAGCCGACGGGACAAGGAGGTGGGTTTGGCGGACAATGACAAAACCGGCGCGCACGCTTTCATTGACTGAACCACAAGGTAAAGAAGAAGGAGGAAAAATGAAAAAGCTGCTGTCCATGCTGATTGTGACGGTGCTGCTGGCGGGCCTGCTGTCCGTTTCCCTGGCGGAGGAAGGCAGTTCCATCCGGGTCGGCCTCGGTTCGGAGCCCATTTCCATGGACCCGCACATCGGCAACGATTCCAACACTTCGACCGCTCTGCTTCTTGCTTTCGAAGGCCTGCTGAACGCCAAGAACGGGAAAATCGAGCCCGGGATGGCGGAGAGCTACGAGGTTTCGGCGGACGGCCTGACCTACACCTTCCACCTCAGGGACGCGAAATGGTCCGACGGCGTCCCCGTCACCGCGAAGGATTTCTCCGACACCTGGGCCCGGATGCTTACGCGCAAGGACGCAATGGACCTGGCCTACCTGATTTTCCCCATCAAGAACGCGGAAGCCATCAACAAGGGCGAGATGGACGTGTCGGAGCTGGGCGTGAAGGTCGTCGATGACAAGACCCTGGAAGTGACGCTCAGCTCGCCCTTTCCCTTCATGGTCACCCTCTTCACGTCCAGCCCCATGTATCCCATCCGCATGGACCTGGTCGAGCAGCACGGCAACGCGTACGGCAATGACGCGGGCACCTTCGCGAGCAACGGGCCCTACCTGATGCAGGAGTGGGCGCACAACGACAAGATGGTCTTCGTGAAAAACGCGGACTACTGGGACGCGAACTCCATCACCTTCGACACGGTTGAAATCATCACGATTACCGACCCCAACACCATGAAGAACATGTTCGACAACGGGGACCTGCTGTGGATGGACATCCCCTCCCCGGACATGATGCCCTCCTACGAGGGAACCCCGGGCTTCTCGCACTACAACGCGGGCGGCGTGCAGTTCATCGCCCTGAGCCACAAGGGGACCAGTGAGGAAACCGCGAAGTTCACGTCCAACCGGAACTTCATCATGGCGCTGTCCTCCTCCATCGACCGCGAGGGGCTGGTCAAGGCGATGTATCCGCAGAACGCCCCCTTCACCGGGGTCATCAACCCCGTGATTTCCGACGAGCTGGGCGGGAAGTGGGGAGACAGCCACGACGTGACCGACAAGTACCACAAGGTCAAGGCCGACCCCGAGGCCGCCAAGGAGTACCTGGCCAAGGCGATGCAGGAGCTGGGCTACGCGTCCGCCGAGGACCTGCCCGTTTTCGACTTCTTCACGACCGCCGGCGACCTGCAGCGCACGCTGGCGGAGTACTTCCAGAACATCTGGTCGCAGACGCTGGGGGTCAAGGTCAGCGTCCGGCAGCTGGAGTTCACCCAGTACTGGGAGAACCTCTACAACCAGCCCTACGACATCGTCCGGACCGGCTGGGGCCCCGACTACGACGACCCCTTCACCTACCTGGACATGTGGAACAGCAACGGCGGCTGGAACAAGACAGGCTGGGTGGACGAGGAATACAACCAGCTCATGCTCGACGCCAACAAGGAGCAGGATTTCGCCAAGCGCAACGAGATGTTCGTCAAGGCCGAGGAAATCCTGCTGACGCGCGCGCCCATCATCCCCCTGTACGTCAGCCGCGGGGCCTACGTCATCAGCCCGCAGGTTGAAGACCTCTACGTGAACACGTTCGGCGCCCGGTTCGACTTCAGGTACGCGAAAGTCACCAAGTAACGCGCAGCGGGGGCGCCCGGCCTGCGGGCGCCCCCGCATCCCTTCCGTCAGGTCCCGGACGCTCGGGCGGGTGAAGAATGAAGCTGTTGAAATATGCGGTCAGGCGCGTCCTGATGGCCCTGCTGATGGTCTTTCTGCTGGTCACGGCTTCCTTTTTCCTGGTGAAGCTGATTCCGGGCAGCCCGTTTACCAGCGAGAAGATGCAGGCGGGGAACAAGGAGGCGATTTACGCGTACTACGGGCTCGACCGGCCCGTGTACGAGCAATATTTCACCTACCTGGGCAACCTGCTCAGGGGCGACCTGGGCATCTCCTACAAAATCCGCGCCGTATCGGTCAACCAGATCATCGCCGACGCCTTTCCCTATTCCCTGGACCTGGGCCTGCGGGCCATCGGCTTCGCGCTGACCTTCGGGCTGCTGCTGGGGATTGTCGCGGCCTACCGCAGGGGGAAGGCGATGGACACCCTGACGATGGTCATCGCCATCATCGGCACCTCCATCCCCTCCTTCATCGTCGGCTTCCTCATCCAGTACCTGTTCGCCGTCCGGCTGAAGTGGTTCCCGGTCGCCCAGTACAGGGGCTTCGCCTACACCGTCCTCCCGACGTTCTCGCTGGGCCTGGGGATGCTGGCGACCATCGCGAAGTACACGCGCACCAGCATGTTGGAGGTCATCTCCGCCGATTACGTGAAGACCGCCAACGCTAAGGGCCTGTCCAAGCGGCGCATCGTCTTCGTGCACCAACTTAGGAACGCGCTGATGCCGATCGTGACCTTGCTGGGGCCGATGGTGGCCAGCGTCATCACCGGCACTTTCGTCGTGGAAAACGTGTTCGCGATTCCCGGCCTGGGCCGGCATTACGTCACCTCGGTGCAGAACCTCGACTACACGCTGATCGTCGGCTTGACGATTTTCTTCGCGGCCTTCCTGGTCGTCATGAACCTGTTGGTTGATTTTGTTTACCTTCTCATCGACCCGCGCATCAAACTGGAGGGTTGAGATGCAGCCTGAAATCGCGGGCAAGCAGGACAGGCGCTTCGAGCACGTCGGCGTGGTGCGGGAGGCGGCGGAGGAAATCCGACGCCCCAGCCTGACCTACCTCCAGGATTCCTGGAGGCGGTTCCGCCAAAGCAAGGCCGCGGTCGCCGGCGTGGTCATCCTGCTGCTGTTTGTCCTGCTGGCCTTTTTGGGCCCGCTGCTCGCGCCGTCCGACTACGACGCGACGGATTTGGGCCAGTCCAACCAGGGGATGTCCTGGCAACACTGGTTCGGGACCGACGAATTGGGACGGGACCTGTGGGCGCGGGTCTGGATTGGGGGCAGGGTATCCATCCTCATCGGGATTCTCGCGGCCGTGCTGCAGGCCTCCATCGGCATCCTGGTCGGCAGCATTGCCGGGCTTGTCGGCGGCAGGGTCGACGCGCTCATCATGCGGGTGGTGGAGTTCCTGATGGCCTTCCCCTACCTGGTCTGGGTGACGCTGCTGATGATGGTGACCGGCTCCGGCATTCTGCCGATGGTGCTGGCGCTGACACTGACCGGCTGGCTGTCCATGGCGCGGCTGGTCAGGGGGCAGATTCTCTCCTTGAAGAACGAGGACTATGTCCTGGCAGCGGATTCCCTGGGCGCGGACCGCAGGCGGGTCATCACCAAGCACATGATTCCCAACATGATGGGCGTCATCATCATCAACATGACCTTCGCGATTCCGGGCGCCATCTTCTCGGAGGCCTTCCTGAGCTTCATCGGCATCGGCATCAAGTCGCCCCAGACCTCCTGGGGCCTGCTGGTCAGCATGGGCACCAAGAGCGTGTACACCTACCCGATGCGGCTGCTGATTCCTTGCATCTGCATCAGCCTGACGATGCTGTCCCTCCAGCTGATCGGGGACGGCCTGAGGGACGCGCTGGATCCCAAACTACGCCATTGAGCAGGTTGAAAGCATGAGCGAGTTGCTGCGGCTGAACCAATTCTCGGTCTCCTTCAGGACCTACGCGGGGGAGGTCCAGGCGGTGCGGGGCGTCGACTTCGCCATGCGCGAGGGCGAGCGCGTCGCCATCGTCGGGGAGTCCGGCAGCGGAAAAAGCGTCATGACCCAGTCCATCGTCAAGCTGCTGCCCCCGCCCGCCTATATCAAGGGCGGAAGCGCGGTCTACCGGGGTACGGATCTGACGGCGCTCAGCTTCCGGCAGCTCAAGCAGTTCAAGGGCAAGGAAATCGCCTACGTCTTCCAGGACCCGATGACCAGCCTGAACCCCACCCTGAAGGTCGGGCGCCAGATCATCGAGGGAATCCGCGCGCACGTCAGCGTCACCACCGCCCAGGCGCGGGAGCGCGCGGTTTCGCTGCTCCGGGAGGTCGGCATCCCCAACCCCGAGAAGCGGTTCGGCCAGTATCCCTACCAGCTCTCCGGCGGCATGCGCCAGCGCGTCATGATCGCGCAGGCAATCGCGATGCAGCCCAAGCTTCTGGTCGCGGACGAGCCCACGACGGCGCTGGACGTGACCATCCAGTCCCAAATCCTGGGCACCCTCAAGCGGCTCAACGAGGATCAGGGGATGGCCCTGCTCCTGATCACCCACAACATGGGCATCGTCGCGGGGATGGCGCAGCGCGTCGCCGTGATGTACGGCGGGTGCATCGTGGAAACCGGCGGCATCCTCGACGTCTTTGAAAAGACCCTGCACCCCTACACGCGCTGCCTGCTGGACGCCGTGCCCAGGCTGGACGAGGACGGCGTGACGCCGCTGACCTACATCGTGGGGACGCCCCCGGATATGCTCAACCCGCCGGCGGGCTGCCCTTTCGCGCCGCGCTGCGAGCAGTCCATGCGGGTCTGCTTTTCGGAGATGCCGCGGACCACGGTGCGGGAAAAGGGGCACGCGGCTGCCTGCTGGCTGCTCGACCGGCCGCAGAGGGCGCCGGCTGAAACCATCCGGGGGAGGAGGACGGGGTGACGGGCGAAACATTGCTGGAAGTGCGCGGCCTGTGCAAGTACTTCGACGTCGGGGCTGGCCTGACGGTCAAGGCGGTCGACAGGGTCAGCTTTTCAATTCGGCGCGGGGAAATCCTGGGACTGGTGGGGGAGTCCGGCTGCGGCAAGACCACGCTGGGGCGGGTGGTCAAGCTGCTGTATCCGGCAACCGCAGGGGAGATTTTCTTCGAGGGCAGGCCCCTGCTGGGCGACAGCCGCGAAGAAAAGAAGGCGTACGCCAGAAAAGCGCAAATGGTCTTTCAGGACCCCTACTCTTCGCTCAACCCGCGGATGACCATCAAGGAAATCATCGCGGAGGGAATGGTCATCCACGGGATGCTGACGCCGGAGCTCCGGACGAACCGGGTCGTCGAGCTGCTGGAGATGGTGGGCCTGAACAAGGAGCACATGAACCGTTTCCCGCACGAATTCTCCGGCGGCCAGAGGCAGCGCATCGGAATCGCCAGGGCGCTGGCGCTCGACCCGGTCTTCCTGGTCTGTGACGAGCCGATTTCCGCGCTCGACGTGTCCATCCAGGCGCAGATCATCAACCTGTTCAAGGAGCTGAGGGACTCGCTGCAATTGACCTACCTGTTCATCGCACACGACCTCTCGGTGGTCAAGTACATGTCCGACCGGGTGGCCGTGATGTACCTAGGGAGGCTGGTCGAGGTCACCGAGTCGGCCAGATTGTACAGAAAGCCGCTCCATCCCTACACGGAGTTCCTCCTCTCGGCGATTCCCATCCCCGACCCGCGGGTGGAAGCCGGGCGGCCGCACATCCAGCCCGGAAACGACATGCCCGACCCGATTCACCTGCCAAGGGGATGCACGTTTTACTCCAGGTGCGGCTACCGGGCGGACGAGTGCCTGGAAAGCGACATGGCACTCGTCGAGGTGGAGTCGGGGCATTTCACCGCCTGCACGCGCGTACAGAAAGGAATGAGACTATGTTCGAAACAGGGCTGATTCGGGAACGGATGGACCGCGCCTATGGCGCATTGAACGAGTTCGGCGTGGATTTGTGGATCAGCATCAGCCGGGAAACGCATTTCACGACGGAGCCCGCCCTGATGTTCCTCCTGCCCGCGGAGGGGCTTTCGCTGGTCGCCCTGCTGGTTGGCAGGCGGAAAAGCGTGTGCGTGGTCGGGCCGCTGGACGCGGAGGAGGCGGAGGCCTACGGGGCGCACAGCGAAACCATCACCGCCGCGGCCGATTTCGACGAGAAGCTGGTGGAAGCCATCCGTGGTTTCGGCCCGCTTCACAAGGTCGCGCTGAACTTTTCGCAGGTGGACCCCTCCGCGGACGGTCTGTCCCTGACGCAGTACCGTCGGCTGACCAGGTGCCTGGAGGCCGCGGGGTTCAAGGGGGAAACCGTATCCTCGGCCGGCATCATGAAGCGCGTGCGCGGGCAGAAGGGCCCCAGGGAGGTTGAGGGCATCCGCCGCGCCGTGCAGATGGCCATGGGTGTCTACGAGAAATCCCGCGGCGCCATCCGCAGCGGCATGTCCGGGTATGACATCCAGCAATATTTCCAGGAGCAGGTCCATTTGCTCGGCGCGGGGTACTCCTGGCCGCAGCTGGGCAACCCTTTCGTCTCCGTCGGCACCCGGTCCAGCTACCTGTGCAAGCGGCCGCCCGCGGACGTTTTCCTGCAACCGGGGGACCTGGTCAACGTGGACTTCGGCCTGCGGCTCGACGGTTTTGCGTCGGACAACCAGCGCTCCTACTACGTGCTGGGTGACGGGGAAACCGCGCCGCCCCAGGAGGTGCGGGACGCCTTTTTCGCGGTGCAGGAGGCCATCCGCAAGGCGGTCGTCGCGGCGGGGCCGGGGGTGCACACGACGGTTCCCCTGGACGCGGCGAACGCCGTGTTCGAGCGCCTGGGCTTCCCGAATGTGCGCGGGCTGGGCCACGAGCTGGGCACCTTCGCGCACGAGGGCGGCATGCGCATGGGCAGCGCGTTCGAGGGAACGGAGCTGGACATGCGGCTTGAGGAGGGAATGACGTTCACCATGGAGCCCGCCATCATCACCTCGCACGGGCGCCTGTGCCAGGAGGAGGTCGTCGTCATCACGAAGGACGGCTGCAGGATGCTCAGCACCCCCCAAGAGGACGTCTGGCTTGTGAGGTGAGGGATGGGCATCCGAAAAATCGCCGAAATGACCGGGCTGTCCACCGCGACCGTATCCCATGTGCTCAACGGCACGCGCAAGGTGTCCAAGGCCAGCCGCGACAAGGTCTTCTCGGCCGCCGATTCGATCGGGTACCGGCCCAACATCGCCGCGCGGATGCTTCGGACGAAGAAGTCCAGGACGATCGCCCTCATCATCCCCAGCGACGAGAGCAACACGAACGCCAACTATTTCTACATGGACGTCATCATGGGCGTCCGGAAAAAGGCGCTGGAAACCAGGTACGAGGTCGTGGTCTCCACCTACGACCCCCACAGCGACCAGGAGGCCAGCCTCCGCTCGGCCCAGGTGCTGCGGCAGCGGTGGATTGACGGGGTCATCATCGTGCCCACGTCGCTCAACGAGGCGCAGCTGGGGACCATCCGGGAGCTGGAGCTTCCCTTCGTGTTGCTGGACCGAAGGTCGGACGTACACTTCCCCTGCGTCGCCAGCGACAACCTGACCGGGGTCGTCGAGGCGCTCGGCCTCTTCGCGCGGTGCGGGAAACGGAGAATCGGCTTCATCGGGGGCTCCGGGACGGCGACCGGCCGCCAGCGCCACGCCGGATACCTGGAAGGGATGCGCCGCCTCGGGTTCGCCGTCGACGCCGGGATGGTCCTGCTGAGCGGGCATTACTCGCTTCAGAACGGGATGACCTGCGCGCAGGCGCTGATCGACGCGAAGGCCGACGCGATTTTCGCGGCGGACAACGTCATGATGATGGGGGCGCTGCGGGCCATCCGGGCGAACGGGCTGCGGATTCCCGAGGATGTCGGCCTGATCGGGTTTGACGATTTCGACTGGATGGAGAATGTCAGCCCGCCCCTGACCACCATCAAGCAGCAGACCTTCCGGATGGGCTACGCCGCGGCGGAAATGCTGATTCGGAAAATCGGTGGCTCGGAGGAGAACGAAACCGTCCTGCTGGACACCGTCCTGGTCGTCCGCGGCTCCCACGGCGCGGGCGGGGATGCCCCGTAAATAAAGCCTGTCCGCGCAGGACGGGTGCCGCCGCCAGGGAACCCTCAAACCCGCCCGGCGCGCCATTCGCCGGGTGCTTTTTGCCTGCCGGAGCGCGGGGAGGCTGCCGCGCCTGCGCGAATCCGGCTCCGGCGGCGCGGATAAAACCGTTTCAAACATTTTCTTGACCTTGTAATGATTCTGTAATAGAATGCCCAATAGAAAGTTGCCACCCGCCGGCACGGCGTGTTGAAGTACGGAGGAGAACCACATGCGCATCAAAAGACCCGCCATCAGGGCGACGCTTCGCCGCCTGGGCTGCGCGCTGGCCGCGCTGCTACTGCTCTTGAGCGCGCTGCCCGCGGGGGCCGCCGTCACCCACGGGATGGTGACGGGCGACAAGGTGCTCTTCCGGAAAAGTCCCACCTCCAGCGACTACTGGGACTACCTGAACACCGGCTGGGTGGCGAAGGTGCTGGGCGAAAGCCAGCAGAACAACTACACCTGGTACAAGGTGGAGGCCAACATCCCCGTCTCCCTGGACCGCACCTACACGGGCTATATCCGGGGGGATTTTTTCCGCATGCTGACCGCCGGGGAGGAAACCGCCTGGCTGGTCAACAAGCCGCAGCCCTTCACCGGCGCGGTGCCCGGCCAGGCGACCGCCGCGCCCTCCACGCTGACCGGGGACTACGCCCTGGTGACCGTGGCCGGCGCCAACCTGCGCCAGGCTGAAAACGGCGTCGCCATCACCGCCCTGGCCGAGAGGACCGTGGTGCGGGTGCTGTCCGCCCCCGCCGCCGGCGGCGACTGGTACCGGGTGGAAGCCGGGGAGTTCACCGGCTACCTGCACCGCGACCACCTGCGCGTGCTGAGCGCCCAGGAGGCGGCGGCGCTCAATACCCAGAGCCCCCCGCCGGCGTGGACGCCGGCGCCCGGCCAGACGCCCCTCCCGGGCGGCACGGCCACGGGCACCCTGGAAATCACCAAGTCCAGCACCAACCTGCGCCGCGAGCCCGGCGGCGTGTCCATCTGGCAGTACCCCGTGGGCGCCCGGCTGCCCTATTTCGGCGAGCCGGTGTTTTCCGGCGGCTTCAACTGGGCAAAAATCACCGACCCGAAAAACGGCCTGACCGGCTACGTGCGCTCGGACTGCTACCGCATCGTCGGCGGCGCGCAGCCGACCGCCGCGCCCACCCCCGCGCCGGGAACCTCCACCGTCAGCATCCGCATCACCCTGGGCGGTACCAACCTGCGCCAGACCCCCGGCGGCAGCGTGCTGGCGGTGCTGGACCGCAACCGCGTGCTGCCTTATTACGGCACGCCCACCTCCTTTGGCGGGTACGACTGGGTCTATGCCTACGACAACATCTCCAACCAGTACGGTTATGTGCGCTCGGACTGCTACGCCTTCGTGCAGGCGACCCCCGCGCCCGCGCCTGTCGTTACGGCGACGCCCGCCCCCGGCCCCACGGCGCCCGCCGCGGGCACGCTGACGCTGACCAAGGGCGGCGTCAACCTGCGCAACGCGCCGGCGGGGCTGACCATCGCGCAGCTGGACAGCGGGCTGGTGCTCTCCTATACCAGCTTCGTCCAGCAGGCCGGCTACACCTGGTACCTGGTGAGCAGCCCCAAGGGCGTGGGCTACGTGCGCTCCGACGTGGTGCGGCTGAACCAGACGCCGGGCGCCACGGCGACCCCCGTGCCCGTCCAGACGCCCGCCCCGGGCCTGATGGGCTATATCGTGACCATCAAGTCCGACATCAACCTCAGGAAGACCGCCAGCTCCTCCGCTTTGGTCCTGGGCCGGGTGGGCAGGGGCCTGGTGCTGGGGCTGACCGGCCCCGTGCAGACGGCGGGCGGCTACAACTGGTACCAGGTGGTCTCAAACGGCGTATCCGGCTTCCTGCGGGGGGACTGCGTGCGCCAGATGACCACGGACGAGGTGACCGAGTACCTGACCAGCGGCCAGATTCCCGGCCTGACCCCGCCCGCGGACGGCGGGACGCCGGGCAGCACCGGGTTCGTCAAGACCACGATGACCAGCGTCAACGTGCGCAGGTCGCCCAGCGCGGACGCAGCGGTCTGGGGCCAGATCCCCGCCGCGGGAGAGGTGTTCCCCTACTTGTCCACCGTGACCAGCCTGGGCCGCACCTGGTTCAAGATTACCTACAACGGCCAGGAAGGCTACCTGCTGGGCTCCACGGCGCGGCTGCTGACCGCCCAGGAGTACCTGGACTACCTCGCCACCCGGCCCACCCCGACCCCGGCGCCGGCGCCCACGCCCACGCCCCGGCCGGAGGACATGAGCACCACCGCCGTCACGCGGATTGAAAAGGTCATCGTGCGCGCCGGCGCGGGCATGACCAAGCGCGTGCTGACCATCCTGTACCGTCAGGGCAGCATCGTGAAGCTCAGCGGCCAGACCGCCCAGGCGGACGGCAACACCTGGTACGGCGTGACCGCCGCGGGCGTCCGCGGCTGGATTCGCGGCGACATGCTGCGCGTCCTGACCAAGGCGGAAGAGCAGGCCTTAAACCAGACCGGCAACCCCGATTCGCCGCAGACCGCCACCTACCGCTCCCTCTCGCTGGGCTCCACGGGCGAGGACGTGACCCGGCTGCAAAACGAGCTGGTGCGCCGCGGGCTCCTGCAAAGCGCTTTCGTGACCGGCACCTACAACGACCAGACCGCGGACGCCGTTCGCTCCTTCCAGGGTGCCAACGGCCTGGTGGTGGACGGCATCGCCGGCAGCAACACGCAGCACAAGCTGTACAACACCGTGCCGGAGGACCCCTATACCCCCGGCGGCGGCAGCACGGTGACCCCGGGCCTCAACCCGGTGGAGAAGGTGGACTGGGTCGCCGGCGACATCAACGCCTTCTGGGGTCGCGGCGAGGTCGCCACGCTCACCGACGTGCGGACCCGGATTTCCCTGCGCATCAAGCGCTGGGCAGGCGGCTCCCACGTGGACGGCGAGCCCCTGACTTCGGCGGACACGGCGGCCCTGTGCCGGGTTTACGGGGTGGCTTCCGCCCAGGAAATCCTGGAAAAGAACCTCTACCAACGCCGCCCGGTCTGGATAACGCTCAAGGGGCGCACCTTCGCGGCTTCGCTCTACGGCGTCCCGCACAACTACCCGGCCGGCGACACCATCCCGGGCAACGACTTCAACGGCCAGCTGTGCGTCCATTTCATCAACAGCCGGACGCACACCTCCGCCACCGTGGACACGGACCATATGCGGGCCATCCAGGATGCCTACGACGCGGCGCCCGTCCGGAAGTAAACCGGAAGTCATCATCATCGGCGGCGGGGCTTCGGGCCTCGCCGCCGCCTGTGTGCTGGCGGACGCGGGCGTCCCGGCCCTGGTGCTGGAAAAGGAGGAGAAGGCCGGGCGCAAGCTGCTGGCCACCGGCAACGGCCGGTGCAACCTGCTCAATTTCGGCCCGCCCGTTTTTTTCGGCGACGCCGCCTTCGCGCGTCAGGCGCTTTCGCGCTGCGGGGCTGCGGATGTCGCCGCTTTTTTTGCGGGCCTGGGCCTGGGACTCCGGGAGGAGGAAGGCGGACGCGCCTATCCGCTGCCCAACCAGGCGGCCGCGGTGGCGGACAGCCTGCTCGCCCGGCTCCAGGAAAGCCCAGGCGTCAAAATCCGGACCGGGGCGCGCGTGACGGACGTCCGGCGGGCGGAGGGCGGCTTCCTCGTGGAAACCGCGGACGGCGGGCGGTTTTCCGCCCCCCGGCTCATCGCGGCGCCGGGCAGCCCGGCGGCGCCCCGGCTGGGCGGCAGCGGGGAACTGCTGGTCGTGCTGGCGCGGCTGGGGCATGGGCTGGTTCCGCCCCGCCCGGCGCTGTGCCCCCTGGAAACGGAAACGGCGGCCATCCGCGGGCTGTCCGGCCTGCGCGCGCCGGCCTGGCTGACGCTTTTTATCGGCGGGGAGCCGGCCTGCGCCGCCGCGGGGGAAGCGCTGTTTACGGACTACGGCGTCAGCGGCGTGTGCGCGATGCAGCTGGCCCGGGACGCGGGGCGGGGGCTGCAGGACGGCCGGGAGGTCATCCTTTCCGTCGACTTCTCGCCCCTGTGCGGCCTGGCGCCGCCCCTGATGCGGAGGCTGTCGCCGTCTGAGCTCCGCGCCGGGCCGGCGCGCCGGGAGATGCTGGGGCTGCTGGAGGCGCGTTTCGCGCGCCTGGGTCCCGGGCGGGCGTACACGGGGCTGCTGCCCCGGGCGCTGGCGAACAAGGTGCGCAGCCTGCCGCTCCCCGAGGCTGCGGAATGGCTGTCCGGCCTGCGCCTGCGGGTGACCGGCGTCAAGGGCTTTGACCAGGCCCAGGTCGCGGCCGGCGGGCTGTCCTGCGCGGGGTTCGACCCGGAAACCTTCCAGTCCCGCAGCGTCCCCGGCCTGTACGTCACCGGGGAGGCGCTTAACGTGGACGGCGACACGGGCGGCTTCAACCTGCTCTTCGCTTGGGCCGGCGGTATCCTGGCGGGGCGGCACGCGGCGGGGGAGGCGGAAAGGCCGTCCTGAGGGGACGCCGGGACCCGCTGGAAACCGGACGCCCTGACATTAAAAAACGGGAGGTGCCTGGGTGGAAACCCTCTCCCTGAGCTTTCAGGCGGTGCTGCCGCTGATGCTGATGCTGGCGGCAGGCTTTTTTCTGCGCCGGCGGGGCGTGCTGGGCGCGGGCTTCGCGGAGGCGTCCACGCCGGCGGTATATACGGTGCTGTTCCCTTCCTACCTGTTCCTGCAGATGCTGTCCGTGGACCTGCATGACCCGGTGCGGCCTGTGTTCCTGCTCTACCTCGGCCTGGCGGTGCTGCTCCCGATTCTGCTGCTGATGGCGCTGGTGCCCCGGCGCATCCGCCATCCCGCCCGCTGCGGCGCCTTCATCCAGGGCGCCTTCCGCACCAACCCGGTGCTGATGGGCGCGGCGGTCATGCAAAGCCTGTTTCCCGTCTCGGAACTGTCGACCTTCTTCATGTCCATCCTGGTGACGGTGCCGATGAATACCCTGATGACCGGTCTGGTGTTCGCCCGCCACGCGGGGGACGGCCGCCCGCCGGGCCTGCCGCGGCTGCTGTGCGCCGCCTTCTTCAACCCCTTCATCATCGCGATTGCCCTGGGCATCCTGCTCAACTATTGCCGCGTCGCGCTGCCCGGCGTCCTGATGACCGTGCTGCGCGCCTTTTCCGCCGCCGCCGCGCCTGTTGCCATGCTGTCCCTGGGCTCCCAGACCTCGCTGTCGGGCTTCCGGGAGGACGGCGGGCACCTGGCCGCCTGCGTGGGCATCAAGATGCTGCTGATACCCGTCCTGGGCGTCGCCCCGATGTTCTTCCTGGGCTTCAGCGGCATCGAAATACTGACCGCCTTTTTCACCCTGGGCACGCCGGGCGCTATCACCGGCTACTCCATCTCCCGCCGCATGGGCAGCGACCACCGCTTCACCGGCGAGGTCATCTCCCTCTCCAGCCTGGTCTACTGCGTGACCGCCGCCCTCGCCATCGCGCTGTTCAAGGCGCTGGGGGTGCTGTAATCCCGCGGGAATCGTTGTCAAACCTTGGGCCGGATGCTATACTGGTTCGCGCCGGAGGGGCGGATGCGCCCGCCGGGAGGCCGCCGCGCGCCGGGCGCCCGGGGCCGCGTTTTTTACTGGGGCCGGCCGTGCGGAAGAAAAGCCGCCGCAGGCCCGCCCCTGCCGCCTGACGGCGGGACATGGAAGGGAAATCCCGATGCGAACAGAGGACTTCCTGAAGGAAATCACAAAAATCCGGGGCCTGTCCGGGGACGAGGGCCTGGTGTCCGCCTGGGTGGCGGAGCAGTTCGCCCCGCTGTGCGACGAGGTGACGGTGGACGCGATGAACAATGTCGTCGCGCGCAAGCGGGGGGACGGCCCCCGGGTGATGTTCTCCGCGCACCTGGACGAAATCGGTTTGATGGTCAGCCTCATCGAGGAGGACGGCAGCCTGCGCCTGGGCCAGGTCGGCGGGGTGGACCCGCGCATCCTGCCCGGGCAAAGGGTCACGGTTTACGGCGTCCGGGCGCTGCAAGGGGTCGTGGGCGCGAAGCCGCCCCACCTGCTCACGGCGGAAGACCGGAAAAAGAACTATCAGCGCGAGGAGCTGTACGTGGACGTCGGCTTCCCGCCGGACAAGGTGCGCGGGCTGGTGCGGGTGGGCGACCAGGTGCAGCTGGAACACCGCCACACAGACCTGCTGAACGGCCGCGTCTCCGTCAAGACCTGCGACGACCGCGCCTGCGTGGCCGCGATCTACCACGCGCTGAAGATGCTGCAGGGCCAGCCGCACGAGGCGGACCTCTACTTCGTCGCCTCCTCGCAGGAGGAGGTCGGCGCCCGGGGGGCGGAAACGGGCGCCTTCGCGCTGGAGCCGGACTTCGCCGTGGCGCTGGACGTCTGCCACGCGGAAACCCCCGGCGCGCCCCAGGGCGAAACGCTGAGAATCGAGTCCCCCGCCGTGGGCATGGGGCCCTACCTGCACCCGGTCCTGCGGGACAAGCTGCTGGAGGTTGCGCGGGAGCACAACGTGCAGGTCCAGCACGAGGTGATGCCCCGCTCCACCGGCACGGACGCGGACGTCATCGGCGTTTCCCGCGGGGGCGTGCCCACCGCGCTGCTGGAGCTGCCGCTCAAGTACATGCACACCACGGTGGAGACGCTGGACATGAACGCGCTCAAGGAATGCGGGCGCCTGCTGGCCCGCTTTGCCGCCGCGGTGTCGCCGGCGTGGGAGGACGAGTTATGGACTTAAAACGCCTGACGGAGGCCTTCGGCCCCTCCGGCTGCGAGGCTGAGGTGCGCCGGATGCTGCGGGAAGCGGCGGAAAAGCTGTGCGACGACGTGTCCGTCGACCGCTCCGGCAACCTGGTGTGCCGCAAGCGCGGTCGCGACCGCGCCCTGCCCAGCGTGGCCGTCGCCGCCCACATGGACGAAATCGGCTTCATCGTCACCGGGCATACCGACGACGGCCTGCTGCGCTTCCGCCCCGTGGGCGGGGTGGACCCCAGGGTCGCGGTCTCCAAGTGGGTCGTCCTGGGGCCGGAGCGCCTGCCCGGCGTCATCGGCGCCCTGGCCATCCACCTGCAGAGCGCGGCGGACCGGGAGAAGGTGCTGGGCTTCGATTCGCTGTATATCGACATCGGTGCGAGGGACGGCAAGGAGGCCGAGAAGCGCTGCCCGCAGGGCACCTACGCGGTGTTCGACACGCCCTACGAGGAGTTCGGGGACGGCTTTGTGTCCGCCCGCGCGCTGGACGACCGGGTGGGCTGCTACAACGCGCTGAAAACCCTGCAGTCCGACTACGCCGGCGACCTGTGCTGCGTGTTCGTGACCCAGGAGGAGGTGGGGCTGCGCGGCTCCCAAGGCGCGGCCTTCGGCATCCAGCCGGATATCGCCCTCATCCTGGAGGGCACCAGCGCCAACGACCTGGGGGACGTGGAGGAGCGCTTCCAGGTGTGTGTGCCCGGGCGCGGCGTGGCCGTCAGCTTCATGGACAACGCCTCCATCGCCGACCGGGAGCTGTTTTTCCGCGTGACGGCGCTGGCAGCCCGGCGGGGCATCCCGCACCAGGTCAAGCGCGGCGTGACCGGCGGCAACGACGCCGGCTCCTTCCAGCGCGCGGGCCGCGGCGCCAGAACCCTGGCGCTGTCCGTCCCCTGCCGCTACATCCATTCCGGCGTCAGCGTGGCGCACCTGGGGGACGTCAAGGCCCAGGGCGACCTCGTGGCCGCCTTCCTCTCCAGCCTTTCCGAATAAGGAGGTCACCATGCTACGGGACACCCTGCAAACGCTCCTTTCCTGCTACGGACCCTCCGGGCACGAGCACGCGGTGGCGGACAAGCTGCGCGAGCTGCTCGAGGGCCATGTGGACAGCCTGAAAACCGACGTGATGGGCAACCTCATCGCCGAGAAGTTCGGAACGGACGCGGATGCGAAGACCGTCATGCTCTCCGCCCACATGGACCACATCGGCCTGGTGGTGACGGACATCGAGAAGGAGGGCTTCCTGCGCGTTGCGGCCGTGGGCGGCGTGCCGCCCCAGATGGCGCGCTCGCGCAAGGTGGTGTTCAAAAACGGCACCCTGGGCGCCTGCATGCTGCAGCCGGACACGAAGGGCGAGGGCAAGGCCGAAATCCACCACCTGTTCATCGATATCGGCGCGGAGAGCCGCGAGGAGGCGGAAAAGCAGGTGCAGATCGGCGACGTTGCCGTATATGCGCCGGACTTTGTGCCCCTGGGCCGCCACCGCGTCGCCTCCCCGGCGATGGACGACCGTTGCGCCTGCGCGCTGCTGTGCGAGCTGATGACCTACGCGGAAGGGCAGAAAAACCACCTGGTCGCCGTCTTCTCCGCCCAGGAGGAGGTCGGCCTGCGCGGCGCCGGGGTCGCGGCCTTCAACGCCGAGCCGGACGTCGGGCTGTCCCTGGATGTGACCGCCTGGGGCGACACGCCGGAGACCAAGCTGCCCGCCATCAAACTGGGCGCGGGCCCCGCGGTCAAAATCATGGACCGCAGCGTCATCGCCTCTCCCCTGGTCAGGGACAGATTGTTCGAGGCAGCCGAAGCCGCGGGCATCACGGTGCAGCGCGAGGTGCTGGCCTACGGCGGAAACGACGCCGGCGCCATCCAGACCTCCCGCGGCGGCGTGCCCGCCGGCACCCTGTCCATCCCCTGCCGCTACGTGCACTCCTCCCTGGAGGTCATCGACATGCGCGACATGGAAGGCGCGCTGAAGGTGCTGCTCCAGTTCGTCGACCTGGTATGACAAAGGAAACGGATATGAAAAACCTGACCGCCAAACACCTGCGCAGCCTGTTCATCGAGTTTTTCGTGCAAAAGGGGCACGCCGTCATCCCCTCCGCCTCCCTGATTCCGGAGAACGACCCGACGGTGCTGTTCACCACCGCGGGCATGCACCCGCTGGTGCCCTACCTGATGGGCCAGCCGCACCCGGCCGGCAAGCGCCTGTGCAACGTGCAGAAATGCGTGCGCACCGGGGACATCGACGACGTGGGCGACAAGAGCCACCTGACCTTCTTCGAGATGCTGGGCAACTGGAGCCTGGGCGACTATTTCAAGAAGGAGATGATTCCCTGGAGCTGGGAGTTCCTGACCGGCAAGGACTGGCTGGGCCTGGACCCGGACAAGCTGGCCTTCTCCGTCTTCGAGGGCGACGAGCACGCCCCCCGGGACACGGAGAGCCACGACCTGTGGGTGCAGGCCGGCGCGAGGCCGGAGCAGATTTTCTACCTGCCCAAGGAAAACAACTGGTGGGGGCCCGCCGGGCAGACCGGCCCCTGCGGCCCGGATACGGAGATGTTCATCGTCCGCGACCAGGAGCCCTGCGGCCCGGACTGCAGCCCCGCCTGCTCCTGCGGGCGGTACCTGGAAATCTGGAACGACGTGTTCATGCAGTACAACAAGCAGGCCGACGGCAGCTACGAGCCGCTGAAGCACAAGAACGTGGACACGGGCATGGGGCTGGAGCGCACCGTGCTGGTGCTGACGGGCCGGGACTCGGTATACGAGACCGACCTGTTCTCCGACATCATCCGCAAAATCGAGGAGCTGTCCGGCAAAGCGTACCAGGGCGCGGAGGAGGAGGTCCTGCGCTCCTTCCGCGTGGTGGCCGACCACATGCGCACCGCCACCTTCATCCTGGGCGACCCGCGGGGCGTCTCCCCCTCCAACGTCGACCAGGGCTACGTGCTGCGCCGGCTCATCCGCCGCGCGGTGCGCCACGGGATGCAGCTGGGGCTGAAGGAGGAGTTCACCGCCGAAATCGCGATGGTGGTCATCTCCCAGTACCAGGACGTGTACCCGGAATTGAAGGCCAACCGCTCCTTCGTGCTGGAGCAACTGCTGCTGGAGGAGAAGCGCTTCGCCCGCACCATCAGCCAGGGCATGCGGGAGTTCGACAAGATGCTTTCCCGCATGGACGAGGCGGTCAGCGGCTTTACGGCGGTCAAGGACAAGCTGCAGGAAACCCTGCTGTCCGAGGACATGCTCAGCAAGGTGCGGCAGGCGCGGGAAGAGATGAAGAACATCGGCTCCACCTTCCGCCCGCTGCCGGAATTGACGCAGCTGACGGAGGAGGTCGGCCAGCTGATGGCGGCCTTCGACACCATCTCCTCCTTCCGCAGCCGGCTGGAGAAGCGCCTGAAGGGCATGGGCACCATCCCCGGCCGGGACGCCTTCAAGCTGTACGACACTTACGGCTTCCCGGTGGAAATCACCCGGGAAATGGCCCAGGAGCACGGGCTGAAGGTGGACGAGAACGCCTTCATGGAGCGCTTCCGCGAGCACCAGAAGGCCAGCCAGGCGGGCGCCGAGCAGCGCTTCAAGGGAGGCCTGGCCGACAACAGCGAGCAGACCGCAAAGCTGCACACCGCCACCCACCTGCTGCAGGCGGCGCTTCGCCAGGTGCTGGGCCCGGAGGTGCAGCAGAAGGGCTCCAACATCACCCCGGAGCGCCTGCGCTTTGACTTCACTTTCGGCCGCCGGATGACGCAGGAGGAGATCGGGGAGGTCGAGCGCCTGGTCAACGAGGCCATCCAGGCCGACGCGCCCATCTCCTTCCGGGAGATGACGGTGGACGAGGCAATGAAGGAAGGCGCCATCGGCCTGTTTGAGGAGCGCTACGGCGACAAGGTGCGCGTGTACACGATGGGCGGCTTCTCCAAGGAAATCTGCGGCGGCCCGCACGCTACGCACACGGGCGCGCTGGGGCATTTCAAAATCCAGAAGGAGGAAAGCTCCTCCGCCGGCGTTCGCCGCATCCGCGCCGTGGTGGAAGCGTAGTAAGGGAACAAGGCGCGCAACCACGGGCATAATGGGGCGGCTCCCGTCAGGGAGCCGCCCCAGATTGTCGAAAAGGTCTGCGGACCTTTTCGATTCGGAGGATGGCTGCGGAATGTTTTCGCTGTTCGCGAAAACGCCCCGCGCGTCCGGCAGAGCCGGACGACACGATGATAATCGGTGGGCTGCCGCCCCCCGGAGCCCCCCGCATCATCCTCTGTAGTAAGGTTTTTGACAGCCTGGGGCGGCTCCCGTCAGGGAGCCGCCCCTTGCTTGTCGAAATGGCCGGCGGACGTTCCTTTTTCGAGCAGTTTTACTGCGCTTCCACCGTCGTCACGTGCGTCGCGGCGTCGTATACGAACGTGTAGGTCGTCTCGCTTTCGGGCTTGAGGTGGGAAACCAGGCCCATGCCGGCCGGCTCGCCGCTGAAGAGGTACTGCTCCGTCGCGCCCCAGCCGTGCCAGGGCAGGTACGCGGAATAGCCCATGCGCAGCAGCACGGTGAAGGAGTACCCCTCGCCGTCCCCCGCGTAGGCCGGGAGGGTGACGCTGCCCTTGAACGTCCCGTCGCCCTGGTCTTCCAGCAGGATGGCCTCCTCGTCGGAGGTTCCCCAGTCCGCGCCGCGGCTGATGGCGGCGTTGAAGTCGCCGTACAGGCGCGGGGACACCTCCCGGACCATGCTGGTGTCGTAGATGGTCTTCGTGTTCTCGTCAAAAATCACGGTCAGGGGGCCGTCCGCGTCCACCCAGACGGAGCCCAGCCCGATGGCCTGGCCGTCCGCTGTTTGTTTCACCGGCGCGGGCTGCAGTGCGTAGTTGTCCGTCCCCCAGCTGTTGTCCCAGGTGCCGTCTGTCACCTTGTACCAGTGGCCGTCATAGGCCGGGTCCCGCAGTTCTTTCGTCAGCTCGACCGCCAGCGCGTACTGCCCTGGCGCGCCTTCCACGGGCGTCATCGCGAAGGCGGGGTCGTTGGGCGAGTATCCGTTGAAGTTGCCCGCCAGGTAGTAGACGGGCGCCGTGCCCTCGCCCAGGGCGGGCAGGCACAGGCACAGCGCGGCCATCATCAGCAGCAATCCTTTGTACCGTTTCATGGGAATCCTCCTTTTTCAACAGCCTCGGCTGTTTATTTCCATCTGGAAGGCGTTTGGGGGCGTGGCGTCCCCGCCGCCGAACGGGACATCCGCGTAATGGCCCGGGTCCATCTTCAGGCTGCGCGCGGCGTACGCGTCCGGCAGGCGGAAGACCAGGCCGGGGCCCCCCCGCTCCCAGCGCCCGGGCAGGGGGCGGCCGCGCCCGTCCAGGGCTTCCGGCATCAGGGGGAGGTCCAGGACAGGGGCGTCGGTCTCAAGCAGCACGGCGCCCTCCTCCCGCCAGGCGCGCAGCGCCGTCGGGAAACGCTCCCCCGTGAAGGCCCGGTACACGCGCTTCGCCAGCGCCAGGTTGGAAGCCGCGCCCAAATGGATGTCGTCGGAGTAGCGGTTCAGGTCGTACGCCGGAATCAGCGCGGCGCCCGTCGCCAGGGCGGCCTGCCGCTGCGCCTCCCGGATGCGCGTCCAGCCCTCCCGGGGCGTATCGCGGTTGGTGACGCCGCTAATCTGGACGACGTACACGCGCAGGTCCGGGACGACGCCGCGGGCTTCGAGGATCAGGGAGACCAGCTTGTCCGCGTATGTGTCCGGCAGGTCGCCGCGCACGTCCGAGCAGCCTTGGTACCACACCAGGTTGCGGCCGCCGGTGGCCTTCAGGCTGTCCATCAGGTGCGCCCGCAGCGGCGTTCCCGGCCCCCATTCGTCCATGGCGGAGCCGTTGAGCGCCACGGGCACCAGGCCCGCCGGGACGCCGGAAGACAGCAGGTAGCGGCCCAGCCGCAGCCAGGGGGAATGCCCGCAGGCCAGGGACGCGGCGTTGGGCATCCCGTGCGCCGCCTCGCCGACCGGGTGGGCGGCCAGGCGCCACGCCCCGCCGTCGTACAGGGAGACGCCCAGCGCCGGGGCGTCCAGGGAATCCGTTTCATCCTGCAGGCCGTAGCCCGCCGCGTTGCTTTGCCCGGCGATGAGGAAGACCTCCCCGACGCATATGTGGCGCAGGGTGTCCCCCCGGCCCCGGTACAGGCGGCTGAACCCGGTTTCCGGCAGCAGGCGCCCCGTCTGCAAGCGGTGAATGCCCACGGGCAGGGAGAAGGCGCGGCGCCAGGTTTGCCCGGGCGGCAGCGTTTCAAACAGCAGGTTCCGCCCGCCCACCTCGTCGTCCGCCAGCAGGAAGGGCGTCCCCGCGACGTCCGTTCCGACGCTTCCGGCCAACTCCAGCGGTGCTAAGCCCTCCCGCTGCTGCAGCACGGTAAACGCGGCCGGGCCTTCGCTTATCCGGACCACGACTCGTCCTCCCAAATCCCGTATCCGTTCCGGGGCAGCTCCGCGCGCCCGACCCGCGTCCGCGCGTTGCCCAGCAGTTGGCGCCCCGGCGTCTCCAGGCCGGCTTCAGGGCCGAAGTTCACGGCGGCGACCAGGCGGTTGCCGGGCGTCTCGCGGGAGAAGGCCAGCAGCCCTCCCTCGGCTTTCACCAGGCGGAGGCTCCCTTTTCGCAGGCATTCGGATTGCCCGCGGAAGGCCATGAGGGCGCGGATTTCCGCCGCCTCCGGCGTCTGCGTCAGGTCCCAGCGCATCGCGCGCCGGTTGTCCGGGTCGGCGCCGCCCTCCATCAGCACCTCGTCGCCGTAATAGAGCATCGGCATGCCGTCCATCGCGAGCAGCAGGGCGCAAAGCGCCACCGCGGCGGAACGGTCGCCCAGCAGCGTGGCGAAGCGGGCCGTGTCGTGGCTGCCCAGCAGGTTCATCAGGAGCGGGTACGTGGAGGTGCGGTAATACATGCGGTTGGCCTGCCCGGCGTTCCAGAAATCCCGCGCGCCGGTCTTTTGCAGCGCGAAATTAAGGGCCGCGGTGCGGAATTTGTAGTTGGTCACCGCGTGGAGCTGGCAGGCGGTCACGTAGCGGTGCGCGTGGTTCCAGATTTCGCCCAGCAGCAGGACGTCCGGCTTGACCGCCTCCAGCCGCTCGCGCAGGCGGCGCAGCAGCCGGTGGTTCAGCTCGTCCGCCACGTCCAGCCGCCAGCCGTCCAGGTCCGCTTCCCGCGTCCAGAATTCCGCGACGCCGCACAGGTAGTCGATGACCCCGTCGTTGGCGGTGTTCCACCGGGGCATCTCCCGCACGAGGCCCGCGAAGGTATCATAGTTGACCGCCTCCTCGTCCACCGGGAAGCCGCGGGGGAGGAACCAGCCGCGGTACCGCGACGCCGCCCCCTTTTCCACCAGGTCGCGGAAGAAGGGATGACGGTTGCTGCAGTGGTTGAACACCGCGTCCAGGATGACCCGGATGCCCGCCCCGTGAAGCGCCGCCACCAGGGCTTTGAGGCCCTCCCCCCCGCCGTAGCAGTCCTCCACCCGGGTGTAGTCGGCGGTGTCGTACTTGTGGTAGGAGGGCGAGGCGAACACGGGGTTCAGGTAGACGGCCTGCACGCCGAGGCCTTTGAGGTAGCCCGCCTGGCAGACGATTCCCGCGAAGTCCCCCCCATACTCGACGCCCCTCCCGGCCGGCGCGCCCCAGGGGACGGTGCCGGGCGGGTCGTTGCGGGGGTCGGCGTTGAAAAAGCGGTCCGTCCAGATCTGATAGACCATTGCGCCCTTCGCCCATTCCGGCGCGCGCGGCACGTCGGCCGGGTTGATGCAGGGGTAGAAGAAGCAGCTTCCCTCTTCCGGGGGCCTGTCCATCGCCCCGTCCGAGGTGTAATAGAGGTCTTCGCCCGCGCGGTTTGTCAGGCGGAAGTAGTACCGGAAGCGATAGTCGGGCAGGGTCAGGGACGCCTCGAACACGTCGCTGACGCCGTCGGACAGCGCCATCGCCATCCCGACGCTGCGGTAGGGGCCGACGTGGTCGTACAGGCTGCGGTAGCAGACTTCCGCGCGGGCGGCTTCCCCGGCGGCGCAGCGCAGGCGCACCCGCAGGGTGTCCCCGCTTTCAGGCCAGCACCCGGCGCAGTCCGCGTCGTGCGCCAGCGCGGACAGGGTGAAGCGGGGCTCAGGATTTGACGCTTCCATCGGTGAGGCCTCCGACGAAGTATTTCTGCAGCGCGTAAAACAGCGCCAGCATCGGCAGGCTGCCCACGACCGCGCCCGCGCAGTACAGCGCCCAGTTGGTCCCGAACTGCCCCTGGATCATGCTCTGGAGCCCGACCGCCAGGGGGATGGCGCCCAGGCCCTGGTTCATCACCGCGCTGGCGATGACATATTCGTTGTAGGAGAGCACGAAGCTTTGCAGCGCCACAACGGTGAGCATGGGCTTGGCCAGGGGCAGCAGGATGCGGCGCAGGATGGTCAGCCGGCCGGCGCCGTCCATCGCCGCGGCCTCGTCCAGCTCGATCGGGATGGTGTCGAAATAGCCCTTGGCCATCAGGATGAGCCCGGCGGAGGACAGCACGGTGTTCACCAGCATCAGGCTTTCCATCCGGTTGATGAGCCCCAGCGCGACGAAGAGCTTGAACAGGGAGACCATCGACAGCGTCAGCGGGAAGACCTGGATGAGCAGCAGCCCCTGGAACAGGTGCTCCTTCCCCGCGAAGCGAAGGCGGGAGAACACGTACACAGACACGGACACCAGCACAAGCGCGGCCAGCGCGGTCACCAGGGAAATGACCAGGGAGTTGGACAGCCACTGCAGGTACAGGGTCTCGCTGAACAGCCGCCGGTAGTTGTCCGCCGTGAAGGCCTCCGGCACCGCCGCGCCGATGCCCACCACCCCCTGGCCGAAGGAGATGAGCAGCACGTACAGGAAGGGGAGCAGCACCAGGCCCGCCAGCAGCATAAGCGCCAGGTGCGTCCCGGTTTTCCGGAGCAGGGACGGCTTCATGCCCCGCTCCTTCCGCGCCGGGACAGGCGCATGGACGCCAGGGTAAAGGCCGCGATGAACACGAAGATGATGACCGAGTAGGCCGCCGCCAGCGAATAGCGGCGCGTGTTGAAGGCCAGGTTGAATACGAAGGTGATCATCAGGTCGGTCGCCCCCGGGCTGCCCAGCCGGTCCGCGGGCGGCCCGCCCTGGGTCAGCATGTAGACGCCGAACTGGTTGAACTGCATCAGGAAGCCCATGATGAGCGTGGGCTTCATCGCGCGGTAGACCATCGGCAGCGTGATGTGCCGGAAGACCTGCCGCCGGCCCACCCCGTCAATCAGCGCGGCCTCGTACAGCTCGCGGGGGATGGACTGCAAAAACCCCAGGGCGATGACGGTGTAGTAGGGGAACGAAAACCAGGTCATCACGAAAATCGTGCTGCCCCGCGCCCACCAGGGGTTGGACAGGAAGGGGAGCGGCGGGACGCCCAGCGCGCCCAGGGCCGTGTTGACCGGGCCGCCGACGTCGGAGAGCAGGCCCTGCCATGTCAGCAGCGTGATGACCGCGGGAATCACCCAGGGCAGCACGTATATGACGCGGTATACCTTGGACGCCCGGGGGCCCACGTTGTCCAGCACCGTCGCCAGCCGGACGCCCAGCAGGAAGGACAGGCTGACCACCGACAGCGCGAAAACCAGCGTCCAGAGGAACATGCCGCCCAGCCCCGCGAGGTTTTCGCCGAAAATCTGCCCGTAGTTGTGCAGGCCCACGAAATAGGGGTCCTGCAGTTGGAGGCCCGAGTAGTTGGTCAGGGAAATCCAGAAGTTGTGCAGGATGGGGTAGAGGTAAAACAGCCCCAGCAGCACGATGGCGGGGGACAGCAGGAGCCAGGCCGCCAGGGTGGTCCGGCGGTTGAAGCGCTCTTTGGCCTTGCGCCCCGCCCTGCGGCGGGCCCTCAGCCACAGCAGCACGCCGAAGGGGGCAAGCGCGGCCGCCGCCGCGGGATAAAACAGCGGCGGGATGCTGACCGGCGCGGGTTGCTCGTTCATCTTCATCACGTCACCGGCGATGCTGCCCACCAGCTCGTCCAGCGCCGCCTGCGGCTCCCGCGGCTGGCCGGAGCTGTCGCCGAAAAAGATGGAGCGGAAGGCCGTGCCCGTGTAGTTGTACCAGATGGTGCCCTCGGGGATGTTGGGGAAGGGCTCGGCGTCGGCGCCCAGGCGGGCGAGCGCGCGCAGCGTTTCGTCCCCCTGGATATAGGCGCTCCGGGCGACCGCCAGGCAGGCCGGGTTGCGCTGGCCGGTCTTCTGCTCCCCGCCGTTGCCCGCCTCAATCAGCCGCTGCTGGCGGCCGTCCTGGCTCAGGAACGCCAGGAACCGCATCGCTTCTTCCGGCTGATGCGAGTGGGCGTTGACGACAAAGCCCACGACCGTGCACAGCGGCTGGGAGGGGCTGCCGTCCCGGTTGGCGGGCAGGGACGCGAGGCCGTAGTCGACGCCCCCGGCGCGCATGGCCTGGGCGGACCAGAGGCCGTAGAGCATCATCGCCACCTGGCCCTTGGAAAACTGGGCGACGATATGGCTTTCCATGCCCACGGGCGAGGTGAGCGCCTGCCCGTCCGCCATCAGCTTTTTCATCCGGTCCACGTAATCGAGCATGCCGGGCTGGTTCAAGCCGATGTCGTAGGGGTCCCAGTGCCCGTCCATCCGGCCGTAGTAATAGCCGCCGTGCGCGCGGATGAGCGGGTAGTTGAACCACATGTCCCGGGGGTTGAGCAGCGTGCCGTGCTGGAGGACCTGCCCATCCGGGCCGCGCAGGGTCAGTTCCCCAGCCTTGCGGAAGAAGGCCTCCCAGTCCCGGGGCAGTTCCTCCTCCCGGATGAGGGCCTTGTTGTAAATCAGGCCGGAGGTTTCCACCGAGTAGCCCAGGCCGTACAGGCGCCCGTTCAAGCGGAAGGCGTCCCGGGACACGTCCGAGAACCGGTCCAGGACCCCGTTTGGCAGTTCCAGCGGCAGCAGGAACCCGGAGACCGCCAGGTCCCCGATGTCCGGCGCCTGCATCAGCACCAGGTCCGGGCGCTGCGGGGTCTGCGCGTTGTTCATCAAGTCCCGGGGCGCGTCGAACACGCTGCGCCGGTCGACGACCTCAACGGCGGTCCCGGTTTCCCGCTCGAAGTCCGCGGCGATCGCCCGCATCTCGTCGTTTTCCCGGACGTTGCTGTCAAACCAGACGCGCAGCGGCTCCGCATCCGCGGCCCGCGCCTGCCCGGCCGCCCCCGCGAGGCAGAGGGCGGCGAACAGCAGGGCCAGCGCGCGCCGAAACATCAGGAGGGCCCCCCGAACAGCCTTTCGAAGCGCCGCGTCGCGTCCACCGCTTCCAGGATATTGGCCACCGGCAGGGTCAGGGAGAAATTGCCGCCCAGCAGCTCCTCCCGGCGCTCCTCCATCTCCCGGAAGGACGCGCAGTCAATCGAGAGGCACACGCCGTTCGCGTCCTGCGCCAGCTGCCGGAGGTGGTCGAAGGGCCGCGGCTGGTTGGGGTCCGTGGCCAGCCACAGCGTCGCCACGCCCCGCAGAGCGCAGATTTCCTTCACCTGGTACAGCGCGCGGGAGTGGCTGTGCATATAGCCCTTCCCGAAGGCGTCGATGACCTTCTGGGTGGCTGGCGCGCAGAAATCCCGGTACAGCGGCGCGCTGATCATGCAGGCGATGTCCTCGGACAGGTTGATGCCGTCGGAGAAGAGCATCCCGTACTCCGTGCCGCCCAGCGCCTCCCCGCAAAGCGCGTACAGGTCCCTGGCGAAGCGGATGGTGCAGTCGGCGCAGTAGTCCAGGAATCCGCGCGTCAGCTCCGGCTCGTCGTAAAAGTCGGTGTAGATCGCCTCGCCCCGCAGGGCGGCGGCCAGGTCCAGGGGCGAGAAGAACCCGCGCAGGAAGGGGATGCCGCTGCCGGAGGACATTTGGAGCATCAGCCGGCAGATGTCCAGGAACCGGCCGTACCAGACGGCCTCGCCCAGGGGCGGGAGGCGCAGGTAGTCCTCCAGGCTTTTCAGCACGGGGGTGGACCAGCTGGTGTCCCGCGCGAAGGTGACGTCGCCGGCCACAAAGGCGGAATAGTCCGCGATGCCCAGCATGGGCGACAGGTTGGGGATGTAGTTGTCCTCCACATCCCGCCGCAGCCGCATGGAGCGCTCCAGCGCTGTCAGCAGGTCGCGGGCGTAGCGGGGGAGGTCGGTTTCAAAGTCGTAGCGCCGCAGGTCGAACGCGCCGAAGTATTCGACGTCCGTGGGCGGCAGCGCGCGGAAGGTCACGAAACCCTCGCGGCTCCGATTCAGCGCGATTTCGTGGGAGCGCATGCTGCGGCGCACCGTTTCCCCGATGCAGGGCTTATAGAAGCGGAGTTCCTGGAACATGGTTCCTCCTACCGGTTCCGGATGCGCCCGGGAAAGCCCTCCGGGATGCCCAGCCCGTCCAGGTAGCGCGCCTTGCATGCCGCGTATTCCTGCGCGCTCATCCTGCCCGGGTCCCCGCAGAATTGCCGGAAGGCCCGCAGGTGCAGGATGTCCAGCTTGATTTGGTCCAGCGCCATCTCCACCAGCATGGCGTTGCGGGTCATGATGCTGATTTCGCCGTCCCGGCTGTCCGCCGTGCCCGCAAGCAGCAATCCGCCGTCGAACACCGCCGTGACGCGCCGGCAGGGGAACTGCTCGGACAGGTTCCGGGCGCTGCCGTCCTCTACGTTGTAGCAGAACTGGTTTCCGAAGGAGAAGGGCAGCACGCTGAAGGAAAACAGGTACAGGGCGACGCCCCGTTCATGGGCCTGCCGGAGGCTGTCCTGGATGAGCGCGGCTTCCGTCCCCCAGAGGGAGAGGAAGACGTCGCGCTGCGCCTGCGCCAGCTGCGACTGGAGCTGCATCATCAGCTGCCGGGAGCCGCCCCGCAGGTTGTAGACGAACTCGGCGCCCGGGCCCTCCGCCTCCGCCTGCCGCAGGCTGGCTTGCAGCGTGCCCATCCGGTCCTTGTGCGCCTGGTCCAGCCGCCCCAGGATGTCCCGGTAATCCGCCGCGCGGTACAGCGTCGTGTCCCCCGGCACCTCGTACACGAAGCCCTTCGCGCACAGGCGCTTGAGGACGTCGTAAATCATCGTGCGCGTTATCCGGGACTGCTTCGCCGCCTCGTACCCGTTCATCGGGCCGCGGCGCAGCAAGGTCAAATAGGCCCTCGCCTCGTTTTGCGAAAGCCCGGAACCTTTCAGGGCGTCCAGCGCGTCCATTCTCCGCTTCCTCCCGGCCGCCGGTTGGAATGGGATAGTTGTAATATTGTCTACAACTACACCCTACCACGCCCGGGCGCGGGTGTCAACCCGTGCGCTTTCTGCCATGCCGCTTGTTCAGGCCGCGCCCGCGCGGCTATAATCCTTCTGTCGGCGCCCGGAACGGCGCCCGGAATGAAGGAGCGACTCATGCGCGCGTTGACGCGGGATGACCTGGATTTTCTCGGCAAGGAGCCCTTGCTGCGCGTGCAGCCGCGGGTGGCGGCGCTGCGGGGCAGCGGGGAGGTGCTGGCGCGGACGGAGGGCGGCCTGCTGCTGCTGGACCGCGTGGGCGGCGTGCCCATGCTCTGCGCGGACCACGGGCGGGCTGTCAGGGCGCTGGAGCCTGCCCTCCCCGCCGGGACGCATATCCTGGTCAGCGACTGTTCGCCGATGGACGACTGGCTGATGGAAAAGCGCGGGCTGGACGGGCGCAGCGTCTGCAACAACGTGGTCTACCTCGGCCAGGAGCCCGTGCCGGTGCGCACGGACATCGAACTGCGCCCCCTGCCCCTGTCCGAGGCGGAGCGGGTCAGCGAAAACTACCCCCTCCACGACCTGGAAACCATCCGGATTTTTATCGGGGAAGGCCGGCTGCTGGGCGGCTACCGGGGGGAGGAGCTGGTCGGCTTCCTGGGCTGGCACGAGGAGGGCAGCATGGGCCTGCTGCACGTCTTCGCGCCCTTCCGCCGCCGCGGCTACGCCTACGCGATGGAAGGCCTGCAGATCAACATGATGCTCGGCCGCGGGGAGCTGCCCTACGGCCAGGTCATCCAGGGCAACGACGCCTCCATGGCCCTGCAGCTCAAGCTGGGCTTTACCCGCGAGGACAGGACCGTCAGCTGGCTGTACAGGACGGGGGATTAGGGCGGGGAGGGGGACGCTGGGGGACGCCGTCCCCCAAACCCCCCGGAAAGGGACTTCGTCCCTTGACCCTTTTTACTTTCATGTGATTTTCCTTGTTCAGGTCTGATTATTGATGAGGGTTGCCCATTCTAAACCAGTCACGGCAGATACGCCTTGTTTTCTCCGTTGATGTATAATCCCCCTGGAAAGGAGGCGGCCGGATGGAGAGCTTGAAGGCGTTCTGGAGCCTGCCGCCGGAGGCGGCGTTCGCCGCCGTTGCCGGCGCGCCGGCGGGGCTCTCCGGGGAGGAAGCGGAGCGCCGGCTGCGGGAGCACGGCCCCAACCGCCTGACCCGGGAAAA
>ERZ747221.752-NODE-752-length-36455-cov-5.041261_pt1 | contig 36455 bp, 32 predicted proteins | sample MGYA00374949_ERZ747221 | MGnify/ENA primary metagenome ERZ747221 (study PRJEB28779, sample SAMN05720172) | bioreactor metagenome | isolation source: Anaerobic biogas reactor | place: USA:Washington, USA | collected 2015-08-08 ... | reverse complement strand
GATGCGGTAGGTGTTCAGTCTCCAGAGCGGGACAGTCCCGATCATGGTCGAGACCCGCAAGAGATCGGCGCCCTGCATCGTCGGATAGACGGTGGTGCGCACCTCAAACGGAAGGGGCGAACCCTTGAGGAGGGAGAGGGTCTCCTCAACAGCCTCCCATCGGGCATGGGGGCCACAGACGACGGGGTACGCCTCCTCACTCGCCTTCACATCGAGGGCGATGTAGTCGAGGAACTGTTCTTTCAACAGATGCCTCACCATCGCCGGGTTGCCGCCGTTGGTATCGAGCTTGACGGCATAGCCCAGCTCCTTGATGCGACGGATGAAGGCGGCCAAATCACTGTGGATGGTCGGCTCCCCGCCGCTGATGACCACACCCTCGAGCAGCCCCCGGCGCCGAGTGAGAAAGTCAAAAACATCGACCCCTTCCCTCTCCCCCTGGAGGGGGATGAGGGATCGGTTATGACAGTAGAAGCAGTCGTAGGGGCAACCCTGGGTGAAGAGGACGCAGGAGAGACGGCCCGGGAAGTCCAGGAGCGTGCTCCCCTGCACGGCGCTGATCGTCATCACGCTATGGCCTTGAAGAGTTTGCGCTCGTGGTACTCTTCCTTCTTGCCCTCGTGGAAGTCGGCCACCGGCCTGAGGTAGCCCACCACCCGGGTCCACACCTCGGTTTTGCGCCCGCAGTACGGGCAGGCGGGCTGCTCCCCATCGAGGTAGCCGTGGTCGCTGCAAGTCGAGAAGGTCGGCGTCAACGAGATGTACGGCAGGCGATAGTGCTCGAAGACCCGCCTGATGAGGCGCTTGGCAAGATTCGGGTCGGCGATGCGCTCCCCAACGTAGAGGTGGAGCACCGTCCCACCGGTGTAGGCGCACTGCAGATCATCCTGGAGGTCGAGCGCCTCGAAGATATCGTCGGTGTAGCCGACCGGCAGCTGGGTGGAGTTGGTGTAGTACGGCACCGCCTCCCCGCTGGTGATGATCTCTCTGTAGCGCTCACGGTCGAGCTTGGCGAGGCGGTGGCTCGTCCCCTCAGCCGGCGTGGCTTCGAGGTTGAAGTAGGATCCGTACTCGTCCTGGTACTCCGTGATGCGGCTCCTCAGCAGGTCGAGGGCTTTGAGGGCGAAGGCTTGGCCGCGCTCGCTCGTGATGCCGTCACGATCACCGAAGAGGTTCTGCAGCGCCTCATGCATCCCCACCACTCCGATGGTGGAGAAGTGGTTGGCCCAGTAGGCGCCTTCGCGCTCCTTGATGGGTGCCAAGAAACGGGCGCTGAAGGGGTACATCCCCCGCTCGGTCTCCCGCTCGATGACGGCCCGCTTGAGCGCGAGGCTCTCGGCGGCCAGATCGCTGAGGGCGGTGAGGCGGGCGAGGAAGTCCTCTTCATTCTCGGAGAGGTAGCCGATGCGGGGGAGGTTGAGGGTCACCACCCCGATGGAGCCGGTGAGCGGGTTGGAGCCGAAGAGGCCGCCGCCACGCTTGCGCAGCTCGGTGGTGTCGAGCCTGAGGCGACAGCACATCGACAGCGCGTCCTCCGCTTTCAGGTCACTGTTCACGTAGTTGGAGAAGTACGGGATGCCGTACTTGGCCGTCATCTCCATGATGGCGTCGACAACCGGGCTCTCCCAGTCGAACTCCTTGGTGACGTTGATGGTGGGGATCGGGAAGGTGAAGACACGTCCGGATGCGTCGCCTTCGCTCATCACCTCACAGAAGGCGGTGTTGAAGAGGTCCATCTCCGCCTGGTAGTCGCTGTAGTGGGTATCCTTGGGCACCCCGGCGATGATGACGGGCTTCTCCTTCATCCGCTCGGGCACCACCAGATCGAGGGTGATGTTGCTGAAGGGGCACTGGAAGCCGACCCGGGTGGGGACGTTGAGGTTGAAGACGAACTCCTGCAGCGCCTGTTTGACGGAGGCGTAGCTCAGCCCGTCAGCCCTGATGAAGGGGGCACAGTAGGTATCGAAGGAGGACCAGGCCTGCGCACCGGCGCACTCACCCTGGGTGGTGAAGGTGGCGTTGACAACCTGGCCGAGGAAGGAGCGCAGGTGCTTGGCCGGCTTCGAGGAGACCTTGCCCTCCACCCCGCCGAAGCCCATGGTCAACAGCTGCTCGAGGTCCCACCCACAGCAGTAGGCGCCGTAGAAGCCGAGGTCATGGATATGGATCGCCCCCTCTTGATGGGCGGAGGCGATGGCGGGCGGATAGACCTCGCTGAGCCAGTAGCGGCGGGTGAAGGCCTCGCGGATGTAGTTGTTCATCCCGTTGATGGACTTCTTGGTGTTGGCGTTCTCCTGGATCATCCAGGTGCGGTCGTCCAGGTAATCGTCGAAGAGAGAGACGGTGGCATCGATGAGGGCTTGCCCCTCACGCACCTTGCGCCGCTCCTCGCGGTAGAGGATGTACGCCTTGGCTGTTTCACTATAGCCGGCGTTCATCAGGTTCTTCTCGACGAGATCCTGGATCTCCTCCACCGTGATGGTGGACCGTCCCCCCTCACCGGCCTCATTGAGGACGGCGGTGGTGATGGCATCGACCTCGACCACCTCTCGGGCGGCTCGGGCGGCCTTCTGGACGGCGACGGCGATCTTCTGTCCATCGCAGAAGACGTTCGTCCCGTCACGCTTGATGACGTGGGTTAGCATCGCGCTCTCCTTTGTAGCTGAGCGCGGACAGGGGACCTCAGAATAGAGATTCTTCGGGCGCCTTCGCCATGCTCCGTGGCTACGCTTTCATGCAGGGAGGTCTTCTGGCTCAGGATCGACGGAATGTTGCCCCTTCCCGGATTACTCCAGTGGTTCTGGCAACTTCCTCCCCTTCACAGCGGCGGGACCGCGTGGGCTTTTACCCAACTTCCCTGTCCTGCATGCACAAGATATAGTGTCGTCGTACTGTCTGTACGCTACAGATAGTAACTGAGGAGGGATAACGCGTCAAGTGAGTATCGAAGAATGTTGGTGTTTAGAACATCTCTTTTCTGCTGAGCACGTGCACAATACTCTTGTGCATGCCACGTAACTCGTGGGAGAATATGGGTATCACATCAGAGGGCCACCTTGACTCTGAGGGGAAAAGGCCGTATCAATATATGAGTATATGTGAATATATCTGAGGTATCATGTTATCATTCTATGAACCGTCTGCTGCAGACAAACACCTGTTTCCCACCGACAGTCGCTACAGGGCCTACCAATACTACTACTCCTTCTCGGTGTTGTGGAAAGAAGCGGTAGGCCTCACCATCGCAAAGAGCGACACCGCCTTCTATCTGCACCTCGATGAGGATGACTGCTTCCTGCTCCCCGTCACCGACGATCTTGAGGCCGCCATGGCCGAGCTTGAGGCACACTGCCGGGAGAGCGGACAACGCTTTCAGCTGGAGTGCGTGCCCACCAAGGAGGCGAAGGCGCTGGAGGCGATGGGGTACACCATCGAGCACACCCGCAACCTCGATGACTACCTCTATGAGAGTGAGAAGCTCATCAAGCTCGGCGGGCGCAAGCTGCAGGCAAAGCGCAACCACATCAGCCAGTTCGAGCGCGCCTACACCTACTCGGTGCGCCACCTCTCCACACAAGAGATGCGCGAGGAGTGCTATACGATGGCATCGACCACCTGGCTCGATGCCCAGGAGAGCACCACAAAAGAGATCCAGGACGAGCTGGTGGCGCTGCGCCACACCTTCGACAACTGGGATGAGCTGGGTTTCGTCGGGATGTTGGTCTGCGTGGACCACCACCTCACCGCCTTCACCGTCGGCGAGATCATCGACAACGATATGGCCATCGTACACTTCGAGAAGGGGGACACCTCCTACATCGGCATCTACTCGGTCATCAACCAGCTCTTCTGCTCCCAGTACCTCAGCGACGTGAAGTATGTCAATCGCCAGGAGGATGCCGGGGTGCCGGGGCTGCGCAAAGCCAAAGAGTCGTACCGCCCCGACCTGATGGTCGAAAAGTATCGGGTGACGCGCCCATGATGGAGGTCAGGCGGTCGAGGGGAGCAGAGCGCGACGAGCTCTATGAGCTCTGGGCGCGCGTCTTTGATGAGGACCGCGCGTGGCTCCGCCGCTTCTTCGCCCTCCGCTACTCACCAGAGGACATCTTCATCGCCCGCATCGACGGCGTCTTGGCAAGCGCCCTGCATGCCCTGCCCGCCTCCTATGTACAGGGGGGCAGAGAGCGGCCCTGTTCCTATATCGTCGGGGCTGCCACCGACGAAGCCTTTCGCCGTCAAGGCCTCATGGGACAATTGCTCCACTTAGCCGCCGCCTCCTCTGAGCACCCCATCACGCTCTTTCCGGCGGTGCGGTCGTTCTACGAGGCCCATGGCTATACCACCACCTCACGCCTCCTCTCGTTTCCCCTCAGAGGGGGGAAGGAGAGTCACACACCCCTGCTGCCGGTCGAAGGAGAAGCCCTTGACCGCATCTACCGAACGGCCAATGCAGAAAGCGGCTACCTCGTGCGCGATGAAGCGGCGTGGGAGTTCTTGACAGGCGGCTATGAGACGGTCCTGGTGGAGGACGCATACGCCTTCATCAGCGAGGGGAAAGCCACTGAGGCGTTCGCCCTCAACACGGAGGGGGCAGAGCGCCTCATCGATGCCCTCTCGCCGATGGCTGTCGGATCGCTGCAGAGTTCTGCGCACTCTCCGCTGTCCGCGCTCTTGGGTGAACAAAACGGGGTGCCCACCCCCATGGGGATGAGCACCCATCCGGCCATGGCCGGCGTCTACATCGCTGAACAGTATTGATCACTCGACCGTCAGCACAAACTCCCTGCTCCACTGAGCTCCTTCCCCATCCTCGATGGTGAGGGTCAGAGGAATCGCGGTACCCGAAGGGGCATCCTTCGAGATGACCACGCGCATCGTATTGGACTGTCCACTGATGCGCTGGGCGCTCCGGGTGGCCCATCTGCTGTTGTTGGTCGCCGTATACCCGGCTGCCAACCGTCCGAGCACGAGGTCGCTCTTGAGGAGGGTGACGTACTCGCTCTCAGATGAGAGTGTCGCCTTCAACCCCCTCAGCTCGATGGTCCCGCCGTTGGTATAGGAGAAGCCGAGGGCAAGTTGGGTGTTCTTCGGGGCTTTGTCGCTCGTATAGTAGAGCAGGGTGACGTCATCAATGGAGAACTGCTTCCAAAGCGCCTCGAAGAAGCCGCCCTTGCCCTCGGCGGTGTATGTATCGGCATCGGTGATGAGCTGTCCGGTGGTACGGTCCCACCAGCCGGCGAAGATCGCACCAGAATCCGTGCTCTCAGGAATCGGGACGGTGAAGTCGCCCTCGGTGAAGGTGAGGTCGATGCCGCTCCGCTCATCGACGAAGCGCACCCCCTCCTGGTAGACCGCATAGAGGGTCTGGTCGGTGTACGGCATCGCGATCGTCTCCCCCGGCTCATAGGTCACCTCATCGGGGGTCACGCCCCACCCGGCGAGGATGCCGAGGTGCGTGCTGGAGAAGCGGATCTGACTTGCCGACGGAAGGGTCACCGTGCTCGTGGCGCTCTGCGTAATCTGCTGGCGGTAGCTGTAACGATACCCCTCCCCCTCCGCTGAGAAGTCCAGCGTCAGCGTAGGCCTCCAATAGGGGCTCTTCTGGGCAAGCCAGGCGGCCCACTCTGCGCGCTCGCCCTCATCAAGGGAGAGCAGTTCGCCCAGCAGCGCATCGCTCTGCTGTCGGCTCATCCGATAGGTCGAAAGCCGGCTGAGCGTCTCGCGGGCACGCTGGTAGGAGGCGCGATCTTGTTTTTCAACGGCGTCGTTGAGACTCTTCAGCGCCGCCTCACGCTCCTTGACGATCGCCTCATCGAGAGAGTCATACGCTTTCTTTGCCTCTTCGAGGCCCAGGATCTGGGTCTCTATGCCGGCATACTGCTTCTCCGCCATCGGCCGTGCAACCAGGCTCATCGAGACGACGGCTAGGATGATCATGATCATGACTACATTACGTTTCATCTGTATATCTCCTTCATCTCTGTTTCTTGTATATATAGCAATCGGGGGCGGGGAGAAGCAACAATGGGAGGGTGTTCTTCACCTACTCTTCAGATGCTTGGAGAAGTGTGAAGCGTGACTCTCCTGCCCTCATAGGAGAGTACCCCCTCCTCTCGCAGCACGGCGAGCCCGCGGCTGACCGAGGTGCGGGCAAAGCCGAGGCGTTCGGCCAGATCCTTCTTGGTCGTCGGCAACACCACGCTCGTCGATCGTTGCTCCCGGCTCAGATGATGGAGGTAGGAGAGGAGGCTCTCTCTCAGACTGAGTGTCGAGATGCGGTTGACCACCGTCGAAAGGTGGTGGGCCCGGTCGCTGATGATCCTCAGCAGCGCGAGCAAGATTTCGCGCCGCTCCTCACAGAGACGGAGCACCAGGCTCTTCTTCAGGCGCAAGATCGTGCATGGGGTATGGGCGACGACCTGCATCACATAGGTGTGGGCACTGCCGAAAAGCAGCGTCGCCCCACAGCTCTCGCCCACCGAGAGGACATGGGCCGTGAAGAGCCTGCCCTCCTCATCGAGGCTCTGCATGGCAAGCGAGCCGCTCCTCACAATGTCCAACGTGGTACAGACATCCCCTTGCAATGCGATGATCCGATCCTTCTCGTAGGCCGCGATCCTCGCCTCACCGCTTTTGATGAACGCTTCGCACTCCGAATCGTCGAACCACAATGCCTCTTGCATATGCTTCTCCCCAGGTGTTACCTATGTTACAGATTATCGGAATCTGGGTTACTATACTAGCAATATCAACACAAGGAGCAATCTATGATTGAAAATCCGTTTCCCTATACCGAAAGCGACGAGAAGGTCGTCGAGCGTATCATCGACGCCGATGTGGCGATGATCAACCACGTGGTACTGCCCGCAGGGGAGCGCCTGCCGGAGCACTACAGCGATTCCAACGTCTTCTTGACGATCGTGCGCGGGACGCTGTCGATGCAACTCGGCGACCAAAAGCCCCACCTCTACACCAAGAGCGTGATACAGGTACCGTCCCGCACCAAGATGAACATCATCAACGGTGCCGATGAACCGGTGGAATTCTTCATCGTCAAGGCCCCTCATCCTCGGGTATACAAAGAGCAGGAGTGATGAAAAAGGTCATCCAGCGGAGTGTGCAGGGAGTTGCCCTGCTCCTCTTCATCATCTTGCTCGTCAAAGGCAAGGCGCAGCTGTGGATGGCGATCTTCGTCGCCTCTACGCTGCTCGCCCTCCTCTTCAGCCGCTTCTACTGCGGCTGGCTCTGTCCCATCAATACGGTCATCAGGCCGATTGCCTGGATGAAGAAGAAATTGAAGATCAAGTGCAAAAAGATGCCCGCCTGGATAGAGAGCGATGTGCTGCGCTATCTCATCCTCGCCCTCTTCTTGGCCACGATGGGCTTCGTCTTCAAGACCGGCAAGCAGCTGCCGGTATTGCCGGCGCTGCTCGCTCTGGCAGTGTTGCTCTCCATCTTCTTCGATGAGGCGCTCTGGCACCGCCACCTCTGCCCATACGGCACGATCTTGACGTTGACCGGGCGCTTCTCCAAAAAGGCGATGGTCATCGACGAGGCCCTCTGCAACAATTGCACCCGCTGCAGCCGCGTCTGTCCCTCGAACGCCATCGTGCAGGACGAGAAGCACCGGATCATCAAAAAAGAGTGCCTGGTCTGCCACGAGTGCGAGCGTGTCTGTGCCAAAGGCGCCATCAAATATCGATAGACCAACATCGATACATCACGTGAGGGAGAGCAATTGCTCTCCCTCAGGTTTTCTTTGACTCTTGCTGCGCTCTTAGTTCTTGTCTTTCCTGAAGCAGAGGAACCAGTCGACGCAGTGGAGGTCGTCACCCTGGCTGGCCATGCGCTCCTTGGCGGTGCCACAGGTGCCGGGGGCGGGGACGATGACGTCATCGCCGGGTCTCCAGTTGGCCGGGGTTGCCACCTGCTCCTTGTCCGCCTTCTGCAGGGCAAGGATGACACGCTTGATCTCATCAAAGTTCCGTCCCAACGAAGCGGGGTAGAAGATGATGGTACGCACGATGCCCTTCGGGTCGATGACGAAGACGGCACGGACGGCCTGGGTGGTGGACTGGCTCTGCACCATGCCGTACTGCCGGGCGACGTTCATCGAGATGTCCTCGATGACGGGGAACTTGACCTCGAGGTTCTTCATGCCATTCCACTCGATCTCCTGAATCTTGCGCAGCCACGCGATGTGGGCGTACAGCGAGTCGATGGAGAGACCGATGAGCTCGGTGTTGAGTGCCTTGAACTCCTCCTGCATCGAGGCGAAGGTCATGAACTCGGTGGTACAGACGGGGGTGAAATCAGCCGGGTGGCTGAAGAGGATCACCCACTTGCCTTTGTAGTCAGCGGGGAAGTTGATCGTCCCCTGTGTGGTCACAGCGGTAAAAGCGGGAGCCGGGTCGCCGATAAGCGGCAGGGTTACGGTTGGTTTCTGCATTTCATCCATGGTTATAATCTCCTTATGTGGTTGCTTTGTTTGCATAGTCTAACAATACCACAGAATCATAATTAAATCAAGTCCTTGTTGATAATTTATGTTATTATCATCAAAGCGGGTCCCTTTTTCTCTCACAGGCATACCAAAAGGCGGCAACCAATGATACACTTCCAGCCATGAGCAAGAACGTTGGACGACAGGATGTGGCCCGGCTTGCCGGAGTCTCCGAGTCGACGGTCTCCCGGGCGCTGGCAAACTCCCCGCTCATCAGCGAGGAGATCAAGCAGAAGATCCGGGGAATCGCCGAGGAGCTGGGGTACTTTCCCTCGCGCACCGCGACGCTCTTTGCCAGCAACCGCAGCTTCTCCATCGGCTTTGTGGTGCCCTACTACCCAACCATCATGCCCTTCACCCGTTCATACTTCCCCTCCCTGCTCGATGGGCTCTTGCTCGGCGGCCTTGCGCGGGAGTATACCATCTCCATCGTGTTCGAGAACAACCTTGGCCGCTACCGCTCCTACTATGAGTTAATCACCAGCCACAGCTATGATGGCCTGGTCTTTGCCATCACCAAGGAGGATTTCCCTGAGCTTGAACCCCTCATCGACAAGGGACTGCCCTTTGTGCTGGTGAACAACTACCGCGACGGGGCGGCGAGCATTTATGCAAGACCAGAGAAGGGGATGGCCAAAGCCTTCGACCATGCGGCAAGCCTTGGCCACCACCGCATCGGCTACATCACCGGGGACCTGCGCTTCAAGAACGGCTTGGATCGACTCGCTGCGTTCGAAACCCTTGCCGCACAGTACCGGATGAGCACCACCATCGTCGAAGGGGACTTCTCCCGTACCTCGGGGTTCGCGGCATACCAGGGTCTGGGCACGCCCTCCTTGGTGATGACCGGCAGTGATCGCCAGGCCTTTGGCTTCATGCAGGCGTGCAGCGAGAGGGGAAGGCGCGTTCCCCACGACGTGTCGGTCATCGGCTACGACAACTTCCAGCCTGCACAGACTAGTGCCCCGCCGCTCACCACCGTGGACCATCCGATCACCGCGATGGGCAAGGAGGCGACCTTGATGGTCATCGACATGATCGAACAGAAGAAACCGGCGCTGCAGCGCTGGGCAGAGACCGATTTCGTCGTACGCAAATCCACCGTCCCGTTGATGGGGGAAGCATGAGGCTCGTCATCATCGGCTGTGGTGGCATGGGCAGGTACCAAGCGAAAAAGTTCACCGACCTGGGCGCCGTCATCGTCGGGGCCATCGACCACAATGATGATCATCGGGCCCAGTTCTGCCGACAATTCGAAGTGGCGGAGGCATACGAACAGTACCAGGAGCTGGTCAAGTTCATCGCCCGGGCCGATGCGGTAGCCTGTGCGCTGCCCGACCCCTTCCACGTCGCCTGCAGTGAGCTTGCGCTGCAGAGCGGATTCGCCGTCTTCTGCGAAAAGCCGCTTGGCACCGGTCTGCAGGAGGCCAAGCGCCTTGAGCCGTATGCAGCCGATGCCATCTTCATGGTCAACTTCTCCAAGCGCAGCACCCCGGCCATCGAAGCGGCGAGGAGCGTGCTGGAAGCAGGAGAGCTCGGCAGTATCGAGCACATCGAGATTGCGTACCGCCAAGGGTGGCAGCAGACCCACGCGTGGGGTGATCCCGATGAGGTCTTTCGGTGGAAGTGGCGCTTGATGAGCGCCTTCAATCCGTACGGTTGCCTGGGCGATCTCGGCAGCCACCTCATCGATCTTTTGCGCTATCTCTTCGGTGAGGTTCGCTTCGAAGCGACAGTCGAAGGCGAGGTAGAGGATGAGGTCCTCCTCTCGTACCGAGGACGGTTCGTCGTCCAGGATACCATCGCATGCGACCTCAGCTGTGCGTACAATGATCAGAGGTGGGTCGATGCCCTCAGCTTGAAAGTAGTCGGAGAGGACGGGTCGTTGATCCTGAACACCGACCTTGACCGCCACCGTGTCGAAGTCACCGCCAAAGACGGCCTCCCCACGGTGGTGCGGGGCGTCGTTCCGCTCTCAACCTACGAGCGCTTTCTCTCCTGGGTGGCAGGCGGAGAGCGGGAGAGACCCGACCTAGGGGATGCCATCGCCGTGCAGGCGGTATTGGATGAGGTGAAGCTATGACGATCAAGATCGGGGCGTTGGTCGAGGCGGGCGAGCTCTCCGCCGATTTGGTGAGAACGTTGGAGGAGACCGGCTTTGAGTCGCTCTCCATCAGCTTCTGGGAGCGGGTGGATGAAGCGGTGCTGGATTCTGCCTGCGCACTCTTGGAAGGCTCCTCCCTCTCCGTCTCCGCCCTCTCGGTGTGGGGCAATCCGCTGGAGAGCGATGTGGTGCGGTCGGGATGGTCGACCCTCATCGCGGCCGCCCATCGCTTCGGCTCCCCATTCGTCACCGGCTTTGCCGGCAGGCTTGCGGGAGCGAGCGTCGAAGCATCGCTGGACAGCTGGCAGGATCTCTTCCTCCACCTGCTCGATGAAGGTCATCGAGCAGGGGTCAAGGGGATCTTGATGGAGAACTGCCGTATGGGGGATCTGTGGAAGCGCGGCGCTTGGAACATCGCCATCAACGATGCCGCCTGGCGCCTGCTCTTCGAGCGTATCGGTGATGAGCGGTTGGGCCTGGAGTGGGAGCCGTGTCACCAAATCGAGGCCTTTGTCGACCCCATCGCCCAACTGGGGCGTTGGAAGGAGAGAATCCATCACATCCACGGCAAGGATGCCGCCGTCGATCATGCGCTGCTCAGCCAGATCGGCCTCTACTCACCGAAGAAGGCCGTCACCTCAACGCTGCCGGGAGGCGGGGATACGGATTGGCACGAACTCTTGCGCCTCTTGGTCGCCTCTGGCTGGACGGGGTCCATCGATCTGGAAGTACCGAAGGGAGCGTTCTCAGCCTCGCTGCCTGCCGCATCGGTGTCTCTGGAACACCTCAAGGAGTGCCGTAGCACGGCTCAAAAGAAAATAAGACCTTGCGTATGAGTCAAAACATGTTACCATAGAGACAGTGATGTGCAATGCACATGATTTATTATTTACAGTTCATGCACGCACGTGCATAGGAGGATTCATGACCCAGATAGCATATGGCATGGTAGGAGGAGGGCCCGGCGCCTTCATCGGTGATGTGCACCGAAAAGCCATCCGGATGGATGGCCTCGCCGTCCTGAAAGCCGGATCGTTCAGCCGCGACAGCGAGAAATCCAAGGCCCACGGCAGAGAGCTCGGCATCGAGGATGATCGTCTCTACAGTGACTATCGAGAGATGGCGAGAAAGGAAAGCGAGCGAGCTGACGGCATCAAATTCGTCGTTGTCGTCACCCCCAACAGCACCCACTTTGAAATCTGCAAGGCGTTCTTGGAGAAGGGAATCCACGTGGTCTGTGACAAACCGCTGACGTGGACGGTGGAGGAGAGCGAGGAGCTTGAGCGCCTCAGCCGAGAGAAGGATCTCCTCTTCGGCGTCACCTACACCTATACCGGCTACCCGTGCGTCAAGGAGATGCGAAAGCTGGTGAGCGACGGCCTCTTGGGAAAGATTCGGTTCGTGAACGCCGAATATCCGCAGGAGTGGTTGGCAAACCCGGTCGATGAGTCGAGTCCGCTCGCCCCATGGCGGACGGACCCCGCGGTGTCGGGCGCCTCCAACTGCCTCGGCGACATCGGCAGCCACATCGAGAACCTGGTGGCCACCATCACAGGCCTCAAGATTGAGCGCGTCTGCGCGCGCCTCGACTCCTTGGTCGATGGGCGTACCCTCGATGACAACGCCTCGGTGATGGTCGAATACGCTGGTGGGGCGAAGGGGCTCTACTGGTCCAGCCAGATCGCCTTCGGCTACGACAATGCGCTTCGAATCCGAATCTTCGGCGTGAAGGGGGGCTTGGAGTGGTGCCAGGAGGATCCCGATCACTTCATCTTCACCCCCAATGGGGCACCCAAGCAGATCTTCAGCCGGGGCCGCGATGCCTTCAGCGCCGAGGCTCAGCGCTACAGCCGCATCCCGTCCGGCCACCCCGAAGGGGTCTACGAGGCGTTCGCCAACATCTACAAACCGTTTGTAGAGGCGCTGGCCAAGAAGCTGGACGGCAAGAAACTGGAAGCCGGGGACCTCGACTTCCCCTCGGTGGGCGCAGGCCTTTCCGGGGTGCGGTTCATCAACCGCTGTGTAGAAAGCAATAAGAACGGCTCAACCTGGGTCGATATGTAAGCAAAGAGGAGAGAAGATATCATGGCAAGAAAGGTAACGTTATTCACCGGTCAGTGGGCCGACCTTCCCTTTGAGGAGGTCTGCAAGATCGTCAGCGAGATGGGATATGATGGCCTTGAGATCGCCTGTTGGGGCGACCACATGGATGTAAAGAAGGCGGCCACCGATCCTTCGTACGTCAAGGATCGGCTTGCGACGTTGAAGAAGTACAACCTCGGGTGCTGGGCGTTGGGCAACCACCTCGCCGGTCAGTGTGTCGGCGACGCCTTCGGTGACCCGCGCTTGGCGGGCTTTGCCCCCAAGGCTTTGGCAGGCGATGATGAGGCGATCCGCACCTGGGGCATCGAGCAGATGAAGTACACCGCCCGCGCGGCAAAGAACATGGGCTGCTCGGTGGTCACCGGCTTCATGGGCTCGCCGATCTGGAAGTACTTCTACTCTTTCCCCGCCAATACCGACGCCCTCATCGAGGAGGGGTATCAGGAGATCCTGCGCCTGTGGACCCCGATTTTCGATGAGTTCGATGCACAGGGTGTCAAGTTCGCCCTGGAGGTCCATCCCTCCGAGATCGCTTACGACTACTACTCCACCCAGAAGCTCTTGGAGGTCTTCGGTGGAAGAAAGACCCTGGGTCTGAACTTCGACCCCAGCCACCTGCAGTGGCAGGGCATGGACCCCGCCCTCTTCTACCGCGACTTCGCCGCTTCGATCTACCACGTCCACATCAAGGACTCGGTGGTCAAGCTCGACGGCAGGAGCGGGATCCTCGGCTCCCATCTCCCCTTCGGGGACCTGAGGCGCGGATGGAACTTCGTCTCCCCGGGTCACGGCGACGTCGACTTCGACATGATCATCCGTGAGGCGAACGCGGCCGGCTACACCGGTCCGCTCTCCGTTGAGTGGGAGGACAACGGCATGGACCGCCTCTTCGGTGCCAAGGAGGCGCTCGAGCTGGTCCGCAGGATCGACTTCGCCCCCTCGACGGTGGACTTTGACGGAGCAATGGAGAACTGATGGACGAGACGCCGAACATCCTGGAGCTGGAGGGTATCGTCAAGGAGTTCTCGTCGGTGCGGGTGCTCGATCGCGTGAGCATGTCCATCCGACAGGGAGAGATCATGGGCTTGATCGGCGAGAATGGCGCAGGCAAGTCCACCTTGATCAAGATTGTCACCGGGATTTATCAGAAGACCGAGGGGACCGTCCGTCTCGACGGCAAGCAGGTGAACATCCCCGACTACATCACGGCCAAGGGCTTGGGCATCGGCATCGTCCCCCAGGAGTTCAACCTCATCAACTACCTCACGGTCTATGAGAACATCTTCTTGGGCAATGAACGCAACAGGGGCATCTTCCTGGACAAGAGCGCGATGCGGGGCGAAGCCCGCGCGCAGCTCGCTGCCCTGAAGATGCCTTTGGATGTGGACAAGGCGGTCAGCGACCTCTCGGTGGCTGAGAAGCAGATGGTCGAGATCGCCAAGGCGATGGTCCTCGATGCACGGATCTTGATCTTCGATGAGCCGACGACCACGCTGACCGCGGTGGAGGTGCAGCACCTCTTCGCCTTGATGCGCAAGCTCAAGGAGCAGGGGGTGACGATGATCTTCATCAGTCACAAGCTCGGTGAGGTGCTCTCCATCTGCGACCGGGTGACGGTCCTGCGGGACGGTATCCTCGTCTCTGTCGATCCCGTCGCGGATCTCGATACCACGATCATGGCCCGCAAGATGGTCGGGCGCGACTTCAGCCAGGTCTTTCCCGAGAAGGTGGACAGCAGTGGCAAGCCGCCCATCCTTGAGGTGGAGAACCTCAGCTGTCCCGTGTTGCCCAAGGATGTCTCCTTCACCCTCCGCAAGGGGGAGATCCTCGGCTTCGCCGGCCTCGTGGGCGCGGGGAGGACCGAGACGATGGAGGCGGTGATGGGCCTGCGGAAAATCGAGGGGGGAACGATCCGCCTCGATGGCAAGGAGGTGCGGATCCACCACCCCCGCGAGGCGGTCGACCACGGCCTTGCGTACATCAGCGAGGATCGCCAGGGCAAGGGGATCGTCATGGACTACGACATCCCCAAGAACATCAGCCTGATCTCGCTGAAGGAGAAGTACAAGAAGCGTGGTCTCATCGACAAAGCCAAGGAAGCGGAGTCGAGCGAGCACTACATCAAGGAGTTCAACATCGTCGCGGCCTCGAAACGCGCTGCGCTGCGCTTCTTCAGCGGCGGGAACCAACAGAAGGTCTACTTGGCTCGCTGGATGGACACCAAGCCGAGGATCTTGATCCTCGACGAGCCGACGAGAGGCATCGACATCAATGCAAAACGAGAGATTTATGAGTTCATCCACCGCCTCGCTGAGGATGGCATCAGTTGCATCATCATCAGCAGCGAGATGGAGGAGGTCATCGGCATGTGCGACCGCGTCTACGTCATGCGTGAGGGGCGGATTGCTGGATGCTTGGTGAAGGAACAGGTCACCGAGGAGAACATCGTGTTCAACGCAACGGGAATACAAAAGGGTATGAAGCAAGATGGGTGAAAACAAGTTCATGACATACGTCCGTAAGTTTCGCCTCAAGGAGCACTCCTTGGGCATGGCGTTCATCGTCTTGATGATCATCGCCACCATCGTCGGGTGGCCGAACTTCCTCAAGGTCCGCAACCTGACGAACATCCTCCGCCAGATCTCCTACACCGGGATCATCGGCTTGGGGATGACGCTGATCATCATCAGCGGAGGCATCGACCTCTCCGTCGGCTCGATGACCGCCTTCGTCGGAGGGATTTCCATCTTCTTCCTCAATCGCTTCGGGCCCGACTCGACGATGGGTATCGTGCTCACCTTCCTCTTCGCCCTGCTCCTCGGGTCGGCGTGCGGGGCGCTCAACGGCGTGATGGTCGCCCGCTTCAAGATGGCGCCGTTCATCGTCACCCTGGGCACGATGTCGATCTTCCGCTCCCTGATCCAGTACTTCTCCAACGCCGGCACGATCCTGTCGGTCAACATGGACTACGGCAAGCTGGGCAGCAGCATGTTCCTCGGTCTGCCGATCCCGGTGTGGTGCTTCATCATCGTCGGTCTGGTATTGCACGTCCTGCTCAACCACACCAGCTTCGGGCGCTACCTCTGTGCGACCGGAGCGAATGAACAGGTTGCCCGATACTCGGCCATCAAGGTATCGGTGGTGAAATTCTTACCCTACGTGATCACCGGCTTCACCGTCGGCATCACGGCAATCATGTGGTCGAGTCGCCTCAACTGCATCAACCCCAGCGACTGTGCCGGCTATGAGATGGACGCCATCGCGGCCGCGGTCATCGGCGGCACGCTGATGAGCGGGGGAAAGGGGAGCATCATCGGCACGATGATGGGGGCCATCATGCTCGGCATCATCAACAATATGCTTGTCATGGGAGGCATCAGCGCCTTCCTGCAACAGGCAGTCAAGGGTTTTGTGATCATTGTTGCCGTACTGTTGCAGTACAACAGCGGCAACAGTAAATAATTAGGAGGCTTGAATCATGAAAAGAGCATTGGTAATCGTTCTCTGTTTGGTCTTCGCTGCCGGCTTGGTCTTCGCCCAGGCGACTGCTGAAAAGAAGGCCGGCGTCCCAAAGATCGGTATCGCGGTGCCATCGCCCGACCACGGGTGGACCGGCGGCATCGGATGGTGGGCGGACAAAGCTGTCCGTGAGCTCGAACAACAGTATCCGGGCAAGTACCAGTTCAAGGTGCTGCACGCCGACGGCTATGCCAAGCAGATCTCCGACGTCGAGGACCTGATGGTCTGGGGCATGGACTACTTGGTCATCCTCCCCCACGAGAGTGCCCCGCTGACCCCGGTGGTCAAGGAAGCGCATTCGGCAGGGGTGAAGTGCATCGTCGTCGACCGCGGCTTGACCGACACGTCGTTCGGCTATGTGAACCTCGCCGGGAACAACAGCGAGATGGGCAAGGTCAGCGGCGCCTTCATGCGTGACTACATGAAGCAGAACGGCCTGACAAAGTACGTGGCGATGGGTGGCATGCCGGTTGTCATCGATGGGGAGCGCATGACGGCGTTCTTCACCGAGATGACCAAGGATGCCTCCTTGATCAACCTCGCCGGTGGACGCAACTATGACTTCGCCGACTGGTCGACCCAGAAGGGGCTCGAACTGATGGAGACCTACATCCAGAAGTATCCCGAGATCCACGCGGTCTACTGCCAGGATGACGACGTCATGACCGGGGTATTGCAGGCGATTAAGGAGAGCGGACGCAAGGACATCAAGTTGGTCTTCGGTGGTGCGGGCAGCAAGGCCGCCTACGAGATGATCATGAAGGATGATCCGCTGGTGAAGGCAACAGCGACCTACCACCCGTCGATGGTCTATGATGCGATCATGTACTGCCTCGACGTGGCTGAGGGACGCAAGAGCGACGCCTTCCACACAGCCACTTCCCCACTCTCGGTCGTACTCCCCTCGGTGTTGGTCGACAAGTCCAACGTGAAGGATCACTACGACGCAGGTTCCGTCTTCTAAGACGTATTGCACATCCTCACGGGGCCGTACCGATCAGGTACGGCTCTCTTTTTGGTGATGTCTTTCTGTCTAAAGATACTGGGAGAACTCCACCTTCTCTTTGTTCGGCCCCTCGATGGTGAAGAAGCTCACCCCCCGCGTGAAGAAGGGCAACGTCTGCACGCTTCCCTCCAAGGCAGGATGGCCAAGCCGCGCAACGGCCGCATACGTTGCCGCGATGTCAGAGACATCCAAGGCGATGTGGTCGATGGCTCCCGCGTTCATCGCCGTCTGCGGCTCCTCATAGGTCTCGATGACGAGGTCGTTGAGTCTGAGGAACGCGACCCTCCCCCCTTCACTTCGATTCTCATGGATGACCGCAAAACCGAGTGAGCCATAGAATGCGATGGTCGCATCGAACTCTTTCGTCGGGATGCCGATATGCTGCAGGCCACGCACCAACTCCTTCACGTCCTTCATCATCTCCCCCTTTCCCGTATCGGGTATCGCCTCCTTCATTTGAGCAGAGCCGATCCAATCGGTCAAGAGGCGCTTGACTTGATCTGCCAATGGCCTACCATAGACACATGACCACCAGAGACACCCTCATCACCCTCACCCAAGATTTGATCAGGATTCCCAGCCTCTCGGGCGAAGAATCAGACGTCGTCCGCTTCATCGCCACGGTGATGGAGAACCTCGGCTACGATGCTATCCACATCGACGAGGTCGGCAGCATCACCGGCTCCATCTATGGCAATGCGGAGGGGGCGAGCATCCTCCTTGACTGCCACATCGACACAGTCGGTGTGGACAACCGAGATGCGTGGAGCTCTGACCCGTGTGCGGCAGAGATTCGAGATGATTGCATCTACGGGCGCGGAGCGGCCGACATGAAGGGGGCGGCTGCCGCCATGATCGCTGCCGTGGGCGACTTCAAACGGCAGACCGGCGGCGCCTTCTCCGGCTCGGTGCACGTCGCCTGCACCGTCTGCGAGGAGTGCTTTGAAGGGTATGCCGCGTCCCTGGTCAGCACGCGCATCAAAGCCGATGTGGTCATCATCGGCGAAGCGTCCGAGCTGAACCTCAAGCGCGGTCAGCGCGGACGAGCCGAGATCTCCCTCTCCACCTTCGGCAGGAGCTGCCACTCCAGCAACCCGGAGGAGGGAGTCAACGCCATCGAGGCGATGCTCACCGTGCTACCCAAGATCCTCTCCCTCCCGGCCCCCTCTCACCCGGTGCTCGGAGACGGCATCCTCGTCGCCACCGATATCATCAGCACCCCCTACCCCGGGCGCTCGGTCCTCCCCGACCGCTGCACGGTCACCTTCGACCGCCGCCTCCTCATCGGCGAGAGCCCCTCCTCCATCCTCGCCCCGATCAAGGGAATCCTCGACGAGCACCCCGCCATTGAGGCAACGCTCTGCTGCACCGAAGGAGAGATCGCCAGCTACACCGGGCAGACCATCAAGGCGGAGCGCTTCTTCGACGCCTGGCTGATGGCAGATGATCACCCGGTGGTGCAACAGAGCCTGGATGCCCTCAACGAGATCGGGATTCCCGCCCGCCTCTCCCACTACCGCTTCTGCACCAACGGCAGTCGGTATGCCGGGGTGCTCGCCATCCCCACCATCGGCTTCGGCCCGGGAGCGGAGGAGATGGCCCATACCGTCGATGAACACATCGCGATCGATGATCTGGTGACGGCCCATGCCGGCTACCTCGCCTTGATCAAACGGTTGCTGTCAAAGCGCTGATCATCTGCTATGATGGGTCCATGAAATACGTACGCCTGCTTGCCGCCGATTCTGTTCGATACGGTATCCTTGAGAGCGAGATGATCCGCCTCATCGATTCATCCCCCTTCGATGCGTTTCAGCTCACCGATGAGACGGTGCCTTTCAATGAGGCCCGGCTGCTCGCCCCCACCCCGTTCTCCAAGGCCATCTGCATCGGTCTCAACTACCGAGACCACGCCGAGGAGCTGGGCCTGCCCATCCCCACCGACCCGGTGGTCTTTCTCAAGCCCTCCACCACGATCGTGGGTCCGAAAGAGGCAATCGTCAAACCGGCGATGTGCACCCGCCTCGACTACGAAGCTGAGCTGGCGGTGGTCATCGGGAAGCGGGCGCGCTTTGTCTCCGTCGAGGAGGCACAGTCGTACATCCTCGGCTACAGCTGCGCCAACGATGTGACGGCTCGCGACCTCCAGCCCAAGACGGGCCAGTGGACGGTGGCCAAGGGTTTTGACACCTTCTGCCCGTACGGACCGTTCATCAGCGATGAGGTCGATCCCTCCAACCTCAATGTCGAGAGCCGGGTCAATGGAGAACGCAAGCAGTTCTCCAACACCCGACACCTCATCTTCTCCGTCCCCGTCCTGGTCAGCTACCTCTCCCGCGTCATGACGCTGCTGCCCGGAGACATCATCCTCACCGGCACACCGGGAGGCATCGGACCAATGGAGAGGGGGGACACGGTGGAGGTCATCATCGAAGGGTTGGGGACACTCCAGAACCCGATCGTCTAACCAGAGGAGAAAGAAGACGCACATCGCCGTTTCATCTCTGATGTGCGTCTCTCGTTGACACCAAGCAGATCCTTGAATCTATCCTTGCAGGTCTGCCAAGACCGCCTGCACGATGGCGATGGCTGCATCCACCTCCGCTTGTCCCACCACCAACGGAGGGACAAAGCGCAGTACATCACTGCCGGCGCTGAGGACCAGCAAGCCCTTGGCGAAGCACGCATCGACAACGGTGCGTGGAGGGATGGTGAGGACGAGGCCTTGGATCAGGCCCATCCCCCGTACCGCGCTACAGAGGGTGGGAAATTGAGAAGCCAGCCCTTCCAGCTTGCCATGCAGATACCCTCCCATCTCCTGCACGTGGTCGGTGAACGACGCATCGCTGAGTCGCTTCACCATCTCGTTGATGCCGGCGGCAGCAAGCACATTGCCCCCGAAGGTCGAGGCATGGTCGCCCGGTGTGAAGACCGTATTGGCCTTTCCGCCCGTCATCATCGCCCCGGCGGGGATGCCTCCGGCCAGCGCCTTGGCGGTGGTCAGGATATCGGGCTTCACACCATAGACCTGATGGGCGAACGGCTTGCCGCTGCGCCCCATGCCGGTCTGCACCTCATCGAAGATGAGCAGCATGTCGTGTGTGTCACAGAGGGTGCGCAGTCCTTGAAGGAACTCCCGCTTCGCCGGGACGATGCCTCCCTCTCCTTGGATCGGCTCGACGATGATGGCGCAGACCTGTTCATTCACCAGCTGCGCTATCGAGGAGAGATCGTTGAAGACCCCGTAGGAGAACCCCTGCGGCAGCGGATCGAAGTTGGCGTGGTATTTGGCTTGTCCCGTCGCCGTGATGGCACCGTAGGTTCGCCCGTGGAAGGAGTCGACCATCGAGATGATCTGGTTCTTCTTCGGTGCGTGCAGATTGCCGAATTTGCGGGCGAGCTTGAGGGCCGCCTCGTTGGCCTCGGCTCCGCTGTTGCAGAAGAAGACCCGCTCCATATCGGCCAGGGCGGTCAAGCCCTTGGCCGCCTTGATGGCCTCGCTGTTGTAGTAGAGGTTGGAGCAGTGGAGCAGCCCCTGCCCCAAGACACGCTCGATGGCTTCTGTGAAGCCGGGGTCCTTGTAGCCGAGCGCATTGACGGCGATGCCGCCGACGAAGTCCAGGTAGCGATTCCCATCCTCGTCGATGAGGTACATGCCCTCGCCGGATGAGAAGACGACCGGCACCTGGGCGTAGGTGTCCAAGAGATACGTTTTTCCCTCTTCGATGCTCATGATGGTGCTCCCTCCTTTTCGGTGACCATGGTCCCGATTCCCTCGGTGGTGAAGATTTCCAAGAGGATGGCGTGGGGCAGGCGTCCGTCGAGGACGTGGACGCTCTCCACTCCCTTCTCAAGGCCATCGAGACAGCATTCAACTTTGGGGATCATTCCCCCCTTGATGGTCCCGTCGGCGATGAAGGCGAGCGCCGCCTTCCGGCTGAGGCTGCGCAGGATCGTCGAGGGGTCATCCTTGTCCTTGAGGATGCCCTCCACATCGGTGAGGAAGATCAACTTCTGGGCGTTCAAGGCACCGGCCACCGCCGAGGCGGCGTAGTCGGCGTTGATGTTGTAGGTGTTGCCCTCCGCATCGACGCCCACCGGGCTGACGACCGGCACGAAGTTGCTGGCAAGCAGCGTCTCGATGAGGGTGGTGTCCACCACATCGATGCTGCCCACAAAGCCGAGGTCCCGACCCGATGGATCTACCTTCTTGGAACAGGTCAGCGTGCGTCCATCCTTGCCGCTGATGCCCACCGCCTTGATGCCCACCCCCTCAAGCGAGTCGACGAGCGCCTTGCCGATCGAGCCGGAGAGGACCATCTCGGCCACCTGGGCCGTCTCGGCGTCGGTGACGCGAAGGCCGTCGACGAAGACGCTCTCTTTGCCCAGTCGATCGAGGAGGCTGGAGATCTCCTTGCCCCCTCCGTGGACGACCACCGGCTTGAGGCCGATGTACTTGAGCATCGCGATATCCTGGATGACCGACCGCTTCAACTCCTCATCGACCATCGCCGAGCCGCCGTACTTGACCACCACCGTGCTGCCGGCGAAGCGGCGGATGTATGGGATCGCCTCGATGAGGACATTCGCCTTCACGATCTCTGCCTGCATAAACTGTTTCATCAGCTTCGATACTCCCCGTTTATTCGTACATACTCATACGAGAGGTCACACCCCCAGGCGGTGGCGCTCTCCTCCCCGTCCTTGAGGGAGGCGAGGGTCACCACCTCGCGCTCACTGAGGATGGCGCGGGCGAGGCGCTCGTCGAAGGCGAGCGGCACCCCGCCCTCCACCACCTGGATACGCCCCTTCTCGCTCATGAAGTAGAGGTCGACCGAGCGGGGGTCGAACGCAGCGCCGCTGTACCCCATCGCACAGAGGATGCGCCCCCAGTTGGCGTCGCTTCCGAAGAAGGCGGTCTTGACCAGGTTGCTGGAGATGATGGAGCGGGCCAGGGTCCGGGCCGTCTCCTTGTCGCGGGCCCCCTGCACCGTCACCTCCAGGAACTTGCCCGCCCCCTCACCATCGCGGACGACGAGCTTGGCGAGCGCGGTATGGACGTAGTCGAAGGCGTTCTTGAAGGTCTCCCACTCGCTATGGGTCTCTGACAACAGAGCCGAGCCGCTCGCCCCGTTGGCCAGGACCAGGACGGTATCGTTGGTCGAGGTATCCCCATCGACGCTGATCATATTGTAGGAGTCGATGATCGAGCTCCCCAAGAGCGCCTGGAGAGTCGACTTCTCGATGGCGGCGTCGGTGGTGATGAAGCTGAGCATCGTGGCCATGTTGGGGTGGATCATCCCACTGCCCTTCGCCATGCCGCCGATATGGACCGTCGCATCCCCGATCTGGACAGAGACGGCCACCTCCTTGGTGAAGGTATCGGTGGTGCAGATGGCGGTGGCCGCATCGGCGGCCGCTTCAGGGCCGGGAGCGAGTGTCTTGGATGCGCTTGCGATACCCTCTTTGACGCGGTCCATCGGGAGGGGGACGCCGATGACACCGGTGGAGCAGACCAACACCTCCTCCGCTCTCAATCCGAGCGCCTCGGCGGTGAGGGAGGCCATCATCTTGCAATCCTCATCACCCTGCTCTGCGGTGCAGGCGTTGGCATTGCCGCTGTTGACGACGATGGCCCGCACCGTCTCCTCTGAGGCCACGATGCCCTGGTCCCATACCACCGGGGCCGCCTTGACCAGGTTGGTGGTGAACGAGCCGGCGAAGGTGCACGGCCCACCGCTGGCTACCAAGGCCATGTCCTTCTTGCGCTTCTTGATGCCGCAGTAGACCCCTGATGCTGAAAAGCCTTTGGCGGCGGTGATCCCGCCTTCGATGATCTTCATGGTCTGTCTCCTACAGTGGGCTGGCCACGCTGGTCGCCAAGCCGGTCGTCTCGCCGAGGGCGAACCGGATGTTCATATTCTGTACCGCCTGTCCAGCGGCTCCCTTGACAAGGTTGTCGATCGCAGAGATGGCGACGACCCGTTTGGTGCGCTCGTCTACTTTCCACCCGATGGCACAGACGTTGGTGGCGCGCACAAAGCGCGTCTCGGGAAGATCGGAGCCCATCAAGCGGATGAACGGCTCATCCCCGTAGTACTCCTCATACGCCGCCCTGACCTCATCTTCCCCCACCCCCGCCTTGAGGTTTGCATAGCAGGTGGAGAGGATGCCGCGGTTCATCGGCACGAGGTGCGGGGTGAACTGGACCACCAACGGGGCGCCGTTCTGAAGCGAGAGCTCCTGCTCGATCTCGGGGGTATGGCGGTGGTTGGTCACCCCGTAGGCCTTGTAGTTCTCATTGACCTCACAGAAGAGCGAGCCGATCTTCTCACTGCGGCCCGCCCCACTGGTGCCGCTTGCGCTGTCGATGATGAGGGAGGTGGGATCGACCAGGCCCGTGCCCACCAGCGGGGCGAGGGCGAGGATCGAGCAGGTCGTATAGCAGCCGGGGTTGGCGATGAGGCGGGCGCCCTTGATGGCGCGTCGGTGGAGCTCGCACAGCCCATACACGCTCTCTGTGAGCAGGTGGCTGCTCGGGTGGTCGCACTGGTACCACGACTCATAGACGGCGCGGTCAGAGAGGCGGAAGTCCGCGCCCAAGTCGATGACCACACAGCGCGAGAGAATTTCTTCACTGATCTTATGGCTCGCCATCCCGTGCGGGAGGGCGACGAAGAGCACGTCGCACACGTGCGACGCCTCCTCAATATCCTCCTCCTGGAGGATCAGGTCCCCGATGGGAAAGAGCGATGGATAGACCTCACCAAAGCGCTTGCCGACATACGAATGGGACGCCACGTACGCAAGGCGTACCTGCGGGTGGGCGCTGAGCAGCGCGACGAGTTGGGATCCGGCATAGCCGGTGGCTCCGATGACCCCTGCTGTGATCATACCATCCTCCAATTGGATAAGATTGGTATAATTATACAGATATTCCCATCTTTGCCTAGTATCTATGCATATAATTTCATCTTTTCTGTATATAGAGCGTACCTTCAGCGACTATTGAGCCCTGAATTCTTTACAGCGTCCGCCCGCTTCTCCCCCTTGCGCCTCTTCTCGACATGCTCGGTGACAAGAGAGAGCAGCACCTCGTCAGCCGTCAAGTCAGCGCGGGTCTGTGTGGCGTCGATCCTCGGATGCGTGAGAAGATGGGCAAACGCATCGCTGATGATGGCCACCGCCCGCTCCGGCTCGACGATCCCGGTGTCGAGAACCAAGTCAAAGAGGGACGCATCGTCCTGGTTGGAGTGGAGATCGCTCTTGACGAACATCGCTCTCACCACCTCAGCCCGCTCCAAGATGCTCCTGCACTGCGTGTCGGTTCCACCGAACTCGCTCTGTTTGCGCAGGATCCGCAGCTCCAACGGCGCCTTGATGCGCACATTGAGGATGTCGGTATACCCTTGGAAGAGACTGAAGCCACCCCGTCCGAGCAGGACGACGTTGTCCACCTTGGCGAACGCCCGCATGGCGGTGAGCAAGAAATCGACGGTCAACGCCCTCGTCTCATCCCAGCGGCTCCAAAAACTCGGGGCCTTGTCGTAGATCTCCGAGAAGGCGGCAAATCCATACTCGCTCATGATCGTCTCGATGTCCTCCTTGTCGATGACAACGAGGCCCATCTCCTTGGCGACGTGTTCAGCGATGAAGGTCCCGCTGCTGCCGATCTGTCGGCTGATGGTTATGACACCCATAGGCACCTCCCACCTCTATGGTAAAAGGCGCCCTGAGTGCTGTCAATGAACGGGACTAGAGATTATCCCAATCAAATCCGATCACGTGCTCGACGAAGGTTTTTGCCAGGTGGGGGTCGAATTGGGTTCCGGCGTACTGCTTGATCTCGCGCGCCGCCGCCTCCGACGAGATCGCTGTGCGGTACGTGCGGGAGGCGGTCATCGCATCGAACGCATCGGCGATGGTGATGATCCGTGATCCGAGCGGGATCTCCTCCCCTTTGATTCCCTTCGGGTAGCCGGTGCCGTCGAAGCGCTCGTGATGGTAGAGCACGTGGTGGGCGAAGCCGGCCATATCCTCGACGGCGCTGAGGAGGCGATAGCCGATCTCACAGTGGCGCTTCACCTGCTTCCACTCATCCGCATCGAGTCGATCGGTCTTGTTGAGGAGCGCCTCATCGATGCCGATCTTGCCGATGTCATGGAGGAGCCCGACCAGGCGGATCTCGTTTGCCGCCTCCTGTCCCATCCCATGGGCACGTGCGAGTTTCTCACACAGCTCTGAGACCCGGCGCGAGTGCAACTCCTCGCGTTGGTTCTTCTCATAGAGGGTGTTGATGATGGCGTAGACCGCTTTGCCACGCATATTGGGGCTGTCGACGACTTTGCGGCTGGCTAAGTTCATTTCAGCCTCCTTGATGGCATCATTGAGGGAGTGCCCGCTCCAGTCGACCTCGCTGGTGCCCCAGCTGACCGACGGGGCAACCGATCCCATGATATCGATGAGGGCGATGTCGCTGCTTGCCCTCGAGAGGAATGTCTCCACCTGCCCGGCCTCCTGGTCGAAGAAGAAGATGGCGAATTCATCACCCCCGACGCGGCTGAGGTAGTCCCCTTCGATGAGGTTGGATTGGAGGATCTCGGCGATGCGCGCGAGCAGACGATTGCCCTCATCACGGCCAAAGGCCTCGTTGAGGAGCTTCAGGCCGTTGACGTCGAGGAAGGCGACGATCAGGCGGGCACTGTGCTCCATTTCCAACTCTTGGACGAAGTTCTCGAAGTGAACCCGGTTGTAGAGACCGGTCAGGGCATCGTGGTCACTTGCCCAGAGGATCCGCTGCTCCCAGTTCTTGCGCTCGGTGACATCGACGGCCATCCCCAGGCTCTCCCGGTGGTCCATGTCGACCGTGGCGAACGCGGAGAGCGAGAGGTTGAGCCAGACGACAGCGCCGTCCTTGCGGATCAAGCGCTTATCGAGGTTCAACACCCCCGTCTCATCGGTATGGAGGAATTCGGTGGTATTCGCACTTGCCACCAGATCCTCAGGATGGGTGAACTCCTCCCATCGTCGCCCGACCACCTCCTCTCTCTGGTAGCCGAGTAGATCGAGATAGCTCTGGTTGATGTTCATGATCTTGCCGCTGTCCAAGTCGGTGGAAGACATGCCGATGGGAGCTTGTTCAAACATCGTCTTGAAGAGGCGTTCGCTCTTCTCCGTCTCGATCTGATCGGTGATCCGATGGGCTTGGCTGAAGAGCAGGAGCGAGAGCAGATAGGTGCCCAGGGGGTAGAAGACCAAGGTGGGCACGACCATCTGGCGCAACGCCTCACCGCGGTCGCTGGCGGGGATGAGGGAGAGCGTAAGGAGCATAAAAATGTGGGTGACCACCCCCACCGCTACCAGTTCGATGGTTTTGACGTGTCCCCGCTGCATGACCTTCTCAAAGCGCAGGCGGTGCCAGATGATCCCGATGAGAGAGCTCACCGTGATGGTGGAGAGGCCGGTTGCGATGCCGCTTCCCCCTTGGGTGAGGCGGTAGATGATCATCATGGCCGCCCCGACGAGGGTGGGGATTGCCCCGAAGACCATCCCGGAGACCACCAGCAGGATGGTCCGTGAATCGAAAAAGAGGCCCTCCGTGATGACCAGCGGATTGAGCATCACCAGAATCCCCGAGAAGCCGATGACCACCCCCACGATCACCTGATGGGATGAGAGGCGCGTGAGGCGCTTGAATGGGTAGGTGGCGAAGAAAATTGAGAGGGAGAGGAGCATCGCGATATTGTAGAGGATACTGTACATCAATTTCTCCCAAAGAACCGCACTTGGTTTTTCCCCTCTGCCTTCGCCACATAGAGCGCTTGATCTGCATCGGCGATGAGCTCGCTCTTGGCGTAATCAGCGCTGGTGAGGGCGGCGATGCCGATGGAGACCCGGATATCCAAACGGTGGTGTTGGTATGAGAAGTCGTACTCCTCCACCTTCTGCCTCAGGTGCTCGCCAAGGGCGAACGCCTCATCATCACTGTACCCGGTCAGGGCGATGACGAACTCATCGCCGCCGAAGCGGCTGACCGTATGTCCATTCTCCACCAGGCAGGAGGCCAACTTGCCGAACTCCATGAGCACGGCATCTCCGGCGAGGTGGCCCCAGTGGTCGTTGATGTACTTGAAGTCGTCGATGTCACAGATCATGATGTGCGCCGACCCCGACTCCTGCAGGTGTAGCCGGACACGCTCGAGGAAGTAGCGGCGGTTGTAGAGGCCGGTCAGCGGATCTTCCCAGGAGAGCTCTTCCAGTTGTCGGTGGAACTCTCGGCGTTCGGTGATGTTGATGATCATGGCGGTGACGGCGCGGTGGCCCAAAAAGGGGATTTTCAAGGGGTGCATCCGCGTCTCGAACCACTGCATCCCACCCGGCCCGCTCGACTCGGGGAGGATGACCTTGTCGGTATCGAGCTGGTACTCGAAGGTGGAGAGGGAGTTGGTCTCGAGGGCGAGGCGCACGTGCTCCATATAGAAATCAGCGAACTCCTTGGGCATGAACTCATAGATATTTTGACCCTTCATCGGCTTGCCGTCATCATAGAGGCTCCGTTCGGTGCCGCCGAAGACCTCCAGATAGGTGCCGTCCTCGGCGATGACGAAGAAGGGATCAGGGATAGTATTCAAGAGCGAATAGAGCAGCTCTGCCAAGTTTTCCTGATGTATCATGTCACTACTCTACCACAAACCTCACAGAAGACAAGCGGATACTCGAGCCTGAGAGTTGACAGATTCCACTCAAAGCGGTAGGTTTGTCTATGCAATTATGGGGTCATAGCTCATCTGGTAGAGCGACTGGTTCGCAATCAGTAGGTGGAGGGTTCGAGTCCCTTTGACTCCAAGAAACCCGTCCCGTCAGGGGCGGGTTTTGCCGTATATGGGAGCAGTGCAGTGCCATGACCGACGCATACATCAAAGCGGTGCTCACCCACCTTGACCGAAGAGAACGGGGGCGCGCACAAGAACAGCTTGACCAGATCTTCCGCGCAAGCGACAGTGAGGCTACCACCATCCTTGCCTTGGGTCACCCCGCCGATTGCGCCACCCGGTTCTTCATCCAAAAGCGATCCCTGGTCAGACGTCAGTACCGCCTCCAATATCGAAAGAGCTTGATCTCTGCCCTGCTCTTGTGCACCATCATCCTCCTGCCCCTCTTTCTCATCCCCCCCTTCTTCCAGCCGGTGCGCATCACCACATCACTGCTGGCCCAGAGGTCTCTTGCCGCCATAGCCGCCGCCCTGCTTCTCTCACTCTGTTCGGTGACCCTCGCCTTCTTCATCCGCTCCTCCCATTCCAGAGCCGTGCAGGCGAGGCGATGGGATGAAGAGACCATGCTGGCCACCCTCTCTGTTGACGAGTGTGCGATCACAGCGGGCAGCGCACGCCTGGATATGGCGTTCTCTCTGCTCGTCCTCTTTTTTCTTCTCTTCCTGTTGGTGCGTCCCGAGGCCATCGCCCTGCATGGCAGGCCGCTCTTCACCGCGACGATCCGCCCCTTTGCAGGGGGATGGCTGCTCCTCACCGTCGCATCGCTCATCATCGGCTCGGTGAAACTGGCACGCCTTCGCTACAGCCGTCCGCTCGTCCTCACCGAGAGCGCAGTGGAGCTCTCGACGGTGGGGTACTCGGCGATCGTCCTCACCCGGTGGCAGCTCTACCACCCCCTTTTCATCCAACTGGCAGGCGAGGCACGAGTCAAGATCGTCGTCCAAGCGATGGTGACAATCTGGATAGCCTTGACTGTCCTGGAGCGGGCGAATGACGTCTATACGGTCTTCAGGAGTACCGCACCTGGGAGAGCGTAGCCAACAGGGCTTCGGTGACCACCTTGGAGTGGGCGATGAAGGGGTTCTCATCAAGACGCCCGAGGACCGCTTCCTGCTCCGCCCTGCTGCGGAAGGTAATCTCGCGAAAGTGGTTGTGGTAGTCCTTCGCCTTGGTCTTGAAGACCTGCTCCTCGATCTGCACCCGGATGGCGCCGCACTGGACCGTCAGCTCCTGCCAGAGGTTCTCGTCGATGTATGGCACCTCGAGCAGCGCGTAGAGGATCGCCAGCGCGTGGTGTGCCCGATCCTCCTCATACCGCTCATGCCACAGCTCATAGGTCTGATGCACCTCATCCCAGCTGGAGACGCTCCCCTCCTTGATGGAGGCCAAGAGCGCCTCGACGCGCTCCTCCATTACCAATTGACCGCCGACGTTCAGCCACGATTTGAGCGGGTGCTCCCCCTCGTCCTGCAGGAGCGAGACACGCTTCCCGCTCTTGACAGCGTAGTCGGCGATGGCCCAGGTGGCCCAGTAGCGCAACATCTGGTCGTAGGCCGCATACGCCTGTCCCGCCTTCAGCACCCGCATGGGCACGGTGCTGTTCTCCAGACCGGGGGCCAGGACCTCCAGATCCCCCACCAGCTCAGGGTGGTCACGCAAGAGCGTCTTTCCCAGGGTGCCGGGGCTCTCGCTCTCACTCTGGTAGCTTGAGCCGACCCACTGCTCCAAGAGGTGGCGGGCGGCCAGGATCTCGTTCGCCGTATCGGGGGCGAGGTAGTCGACCTCGATGTGCTGGCGGACGGTCTTGCGTTTGTCGCGGGTCCGGTACTTGTAGCTGTTGCGCTCCAAGGCATAGAGGTTGTACATCCACCAGTAGGCGGGCATGAGCAGGCGCCGCCCCTCCCGTTCGTCGGTGGTGACCAGGGAGAACGGGATGGGGATGTTGAGCTCATGGGGGAAGTTCCCCTTGTCCAAGAGTACGTAGCTGGCGAACTTGCAGTCGTACTTGAGGCTGCTGGAGAGCGCGGGCCAGAAGCCTCGCCCGGCGATGAGCTCACCATCGTTGGCCCGGCTGTTGTGGTTGCTGCCGATGTTGGCCCCGGCGGCCATGTTGGACTGGCCCATGAGGAGGGCGGCGACGAGGAAGGAGTTGTTGTGGTGCTGCTCATGGCCGTTGAAGATGAGGCTGTTGAGCAGTTCACAGCAGCTGACGGTGCAGTTGTCACCGAGGAAGGAGTGGATGAGGCGGGCCCCGTACTTGAGGTTCGAGTTGTCCCCGATGATGAATCGGATCGCCTTCACCCCGTAGAAGATCCGGCTTCCGCTGCCGATGATGCCGTTGACCAGCTCCACCCCCTCGCCGATCTGCACCGGTTCGCTCTTCGTTGAGCGGAGCGTGAGGTTCTTGAGCTTGTTGGCCCCCTTGATGTAGGCCCCCTCCCCGACCCACACATCCTTGATGGTGCCGCAGCTCTTGATGACCGACTCTTGGCCGACATACCCATAGTAGCCGCGCCTTCTGTCCATCGTGTCTTCGGTGAAGCGCTCGAAGGCGCGCATCAGCTCGCCATCCTCGCGCCAGGTGCCCCAGAGGTAGGCATCGGAGGTGAGCATGCCATCAAAGGGGCGGATCGCCCTCCCGCTCGCCTCGTTCATGATGTCGATGGCGATGCGGACCTCTTCGCTCTCCCCCTCCTTGAGGATGCCGCTGCCGAACTTGGCATGGTTGGTGGCCTGCATCTCACCGATACGATAGAGGATGACATGATCGCAGATGATGTAGTGGCTGAGGTAGGTGCAGTCGTAGATGGCGCAGCCGCTGCCGATGTCACAGCTGATGATCCGGCTGTTGACGATGCCCACCGGCACGGCGAAATCGTGGTAGCTGACGATCTTCCGGCTGATGGCGCCGAGGCGCACCAACCCATAGAACTCGGTGTTGCGCACCAAGGAGGGGTCGAAGATGTCACTGACCAGCACATCGTCCCAGTTGGTACTGGTATTGAGGTTGCGCTCAAGCGCTTCGATCTCATCGGGGCGCAGCCCACGGTAGGACGAATTATCCACTCCTGCCTGCTTGTTGCGCAGGTGATACTCATCCGTACCCTCCCCAAGATAGGGGGCTGTGATGAAATCATAGCCAAACCGTGTATGGTCTTTCAGCGCTGCTTCGTCTTTCATTGTTTGAGTATACCTATACTATTTCCATAGCACAAGCGACTTGCTATGCGTTGTGGGATGCTCTATATTGAAAGCCATATGGCAGACTATGATGTATCTTCACGGATGAAGCGCTTGATCAAGCTGATGAACAAGGTCTCGATCACCGAGCCAGAGGGACTCAGCGCCGCGCGCATCGAGGAGATCAACGATATCTCGATCCCCAACAACCTCATCATCCGCAAACTCTTGGGCAAGGGTGCGAAGAACATCACCTCCAAGACCTTCATCATCCCGGTGCAGGGCGGGATGATCAGCGGCTATCTCTTCGAGAAGCAGGCATCGAAGTCCATCAGCGACCTCACCCCCCTCATCATCTACTACCACGGCGGAGGGTGGGTCTGGGGGAATATGGACCTCTACAACTTCCTCTGCGCCCACCTGGCCGACATCACCGGGGCCGCGGTGCTCTCGGTCGACTACCGCCTCGCCCCCCGGCACAAGTTCCCCATCGCCGTGGAAGATTGCTACGACACCCTGATCTGGGCTGCGGCGGGATGCCGCTATTGGAAGACCGACCCCGACCGGATCTTCCTCATCGGCGACAGCGCGGGGGGCAACCTCGCCGCCGTCGTAAGCCGCCTCTCACGCGACCGCAAGGGGCCTGCCATCGCCGGCCAAGTCCTCCTCTACCCGGTCACGGACGGCAGGATGCGCACCGAGAGTTGGGAGAAGTTCAAGGATTCACCGACGCTCAACGACAAGCAGATGTCCTTCTTCGTCAACACCTACATGCGTGAGCCGAAGGACATCCTCAACCCGCTCTTCTCCCCGCTGCTCGGCAAGGACCACTCCCGGCTGCCCGAGACGCTGGTCATCGGGGCGGAGTACGATCCGCTGCGTGACGACGGGCTGCTCTATGTCGATGCCCTCAACTCCGCCGACACCCCGGCCAAGTACCTGGAGGTGAAGAAGGGTGTCCATGGCTTCTTCCTCTATCCGAAGGCGACCGGCACCGAGGAAGCGGAGAGCGCCATCATCCAGTTCGTCAGTGAACGGCCGGTGGAACAGGTCGCCCTCATCGGCCGCAAGGAGTGGGCCAAGGCCCAGAAGAACGAGCTCAAGCTCATCAAGCGGCAGAGCAAGCACTACATCGATGCCGGGGTGGAGTAAGAGGCTGAATTCCAAGATTGCAAGCAGTTGCAAAAAGGCCAGTGACCGGGAATCATCACTGGCCCAAGGGGCTGCGTTGCATCTGTTGCAGATACGTCAAGTAGAGCTGATGCAATACAGAAGGAGTTTCATGTGCCTGATGCAGAACCGAGGTGTACGACTGAAGCAGGTATGAAGCGTTGACTTCCCTCTCAAAGAAACTTCCTCGACTTCCTTCCTCACATCCCTTCCTGTATGCAATATACTGTCTTGTAATTACGAGTGTCAACTGAGAGTTGGTATAGTATTTCTGTATATAAATTTATTGATTGGTGAGCTGGGATGTATTGTGTGTATTAAAACAAATTAGCGCTCGATATTGCTGATGTGACATACAAGCCACTGTGCCGTTCCTCCATGACTCCATTCCGGTACAACCCGACCAAGCACCAGCTCCATATTGACGAGGTGGGGCTCACTCCTTATAGTTGTCCTTGGCAATTATTGCTTGAATAAACTATCTGGAGCCTAGCATGATCGACCTCTGTGCCATCAGGAGACTACAAACCGCATTGCGTACCTTTGAAGAGGAGTTGAAGGCCAAGACCGGGCTCTCTTTCAACGATGCGTTGTTGCTGTGTGCGGTGAACAAGGGAATCAGTGAGCCGAGGGCCTTGGCCCGGGAGCTCGAGCTCTCCCCGTCACGTCTGACACGGGTGTTGGATAGTCTGGAAGCGCGTACCCTCATCGTCCGCTCGCTGAGCGACAGCGACCGGCGCAGCCTCACCGTCACCTTGACTGAAGCGGGATCAGCGATGGTCCAGGAGTACAGTTGTTCAGAAATCGTACTGCCCCAGGCACTGCACTTCACGCAGGCAGGGAGAAGGGAGAACATCATATGAAGAAGTACCTGATCGTCGGAGGGGTCGCCGGCGGCGCCGGCACCGCCGCCCGGCTCAGAAGACGGGACGAGCACGCTCAGATCATCATGTTCGAGCGCGGTCCATACATCAGTTTCGCCAACTGTGGACTGCCGTACTACGCAGGAGGCGTCATCGCGGAGCGCTCACGACTCTTCGTGCAGACCCCGGAGCGCTTCAAGGAGTCGCTTGAGGTGGACGCACGCACCGAGAGTGAGGTCATCGCCATCAACCGTGAGGCGAAGACGGTGCGGGTACGCAACCTCAAGGACAACAGCGAGTACGATGAGCGCTATGACACCCTCATCCTCTCCCCGGGCGCGGTTCCTGTCAAACCCCCGATCCCCGGCATCACACACCCCAACATCATGAGCCTCAGGTCAGTGGAGGACATCGATGCCATCAAAGGCCATATCGAGGCGAGCACCACCAGCCGGGCCGTGGTCGTCGGCGGTGGCTTCATCGGCCTGGAGATGGCGGAGAATCTCAAGGAGCGGGGCTTGGAGGTCTCCGTCGTCGAGGCCCTCGAGCAGGTGATGAACATCATCGACTACGAGCTGGCCGCCGAGGTTCAGCAGCACCTCAGGGCCAAGGGGGTGAACCTCCACCTCAAGGATGGGGTCGAGGAGTTCTTGGACCACGGTTCGACGGTCACCGTCAAGCTGGCGAGCGGCCACCTCATCGAGGCCGACCTGGTCATCCTCTCCATCGGGGTCCGCCCCGACACCGCCTTCCTCAAGGAGAGCGGCATCACCCTCGCCAAGAACGGTGCGATCGTCGTCGATGAGTTCTTCCGCACCAACGACCCGAACATCCGGGCGGTGGGCGACGCCATCGAGATCAAGAGCCCCATCACGGGCCTTGGATGCACCATCCCACTCGCCGGCCCGGCCAACAAGCAGGCCCGCCTCTGTGCCGATGCCATCATCGATGGGGACCAAACCCCCTATGAGGGGAGCATCGCCACCTCGATCGCCAAGATCTTCGACATGACAGTGGCCGCCACCGGCTTGACCGAGAAGGGGCTGAAGGCGGCCAAGCTCCCCTACCGCATCGCCGAGACCCATGCAGGCAACCACGCCGGCTACTACCCCAACAGCTTGCAGCTGACGCTGAAGATCCTCTACCATCCCGTGACCGGTAGGCTCTGGGGAGCGCAGGCGGTCGGCTTCGATGGGGTGGACAAGCGCATCGACGTCATCAGCGCCTTCATCGGCAAGGAGGGCACGGTCTGGGACCTCGCTGAGTTCGAGCAAGCCTACGCCCCCCCCTTCTCCAGCGCCAAGGATCCGGTGAACATGGTCGGCTTCATCGCCTCCAACGCCCTCGACGGCCTCTCCGATCCCATCAGTTGGGATGAGGCTGAGCGCCTGAGAGCGGAGGGGGCCCTCATGCTCGATGTGCGCAGCGAGGATGAGTTCGCTCTCGCCTCCATCGAGGGGGCCGTCAACATCCCCAACACCGCCTTGCGCGGTCGGCTCGCCGAGGTCCCCAAGGATCGTCAGATCGTCATCTACTGCGCCATCGGGGCGCGCGGCTACCTCGCCGAGCGGATCCTGAGGCAAAACGGCTATACCAAGGTGAAGAACCTCAGCGGCGGCTTCAAGAGCTACGACAGCGCGATGCGGGAGCGCGCCATCCTGGAGAATGGCGGCGTCGTGGTCGTCAGGGAGCCGGTAGGCGTGATCAGCCACCTGTACGACGACGGCTCTCCGCGCAAGCGCAGCGTCGGGTTCAAGAGCCACACCATCGATGCCGTGGGCCTGCAGTGCCCCGGCCCGATCATCCACCTGAAGCGGGAGATCGACAACCTCGAGGAGGGGGACCGCATCACGGTCCGTGCCAGCGACCCCGGCTTCGCCATCGACGTAGGCTCGTGGTGCAAGCTCACCGGCAATGAGCTGGTCGGCCTCTCCACCACAGAGGGCATCATCGAGGCGACCATCACCAAGGGCAGCAGCGCCATCTGCGCGATGAGCGACTCCGCCGGTGCCAAACCCGCGATCTGCGACCCGGACAACGGGGCGACCTTCATTGTCTTCTCAAACGACCTGGACCGGGCGTTGGCCTCCTTCGTCCTGGCCAACGGGGCGGTGGCCACCGGCAAGTCGGTGACGATGTTCTTCACCTTCTGGGGCCTCTCGGTCCTCCGCAAGAAGGGGGCCAAGGCCCCGAAGAAGGACTTCATGGGCAAGATGTTCTCCTCCATGCTCCCCTCCGGAATGGGGGAGCTCGGCCTCTCGTCGATGAACATGGGGGGCCTCGGGGCGAAGATGATGAAGAAGCGGATGACGAAGAAGCATGTCGACCAGCTTGAGGCGATGTTCAACGATGCGAAGAAGAGCGGGGTGCGGATGGTCGCCTGCCAGATGTCGATGGACATCATGGGCATCAGCGCATCCGAACTGCTCGATGGCGTTGAGATCGGCGGGGTCGCCACCTACATGGGGGCGGCGAGCGAGAGCCGGGTCAACCTCTTCGTCTGATATCAGTAGTGGGGCGGCTTCTCCCCAGCGGGAAGGCTGTCATCGATCAACTCGGAAAATCGCTTCTCCATCAGGGAGAGGCGATTTTTCAGATTTGCGATCTCCGTGTTCTGTTCCGTCACCACCGAATCAAGGGTGGCGATCGTCTCCTCCATGTAGGCGATCTTCACTTCCATCTTCATCAGCCGATCATCCATGACAGCCTCCTTTCTGTATGCTAGCACTCCATCAAGCAACAGACAAGCGGCTGTTTTGTTGCGTTCTTGTATAAATCTGCTTGCCCAGCGCTCTGAGCATGGTATACTGATGTGGTGTTTGTTGCAGTTTGATGCAGAATGGGAGCATACATGAAAGGTGAACGAGTAGCGCAGTTGGAGTTGTTGTTGCATAGCCACCCGGAGGGGTTGAGACGGGCGGAGATCGCCAGGCGCCTCGGCGTCCACCGCTCGACGATCAGCCGCTATGTCGACCAGCTGAAGGAGTACATCGACATCTACGAGGAGAACAACCTCATCAAGATCCGCAGCAAACTGGAGGATGAGAACATCGCCCTCTCGGTCTACGAGAGCCTCGCCTTCAACTTCAGCGCCGAGATGCTCGCCGACAGCGCCGAGTTCCAGAACCCGCACCTGGCCAGCGGACTGCGCAAGATCGCGCTGAACATGCGCAGCTATGCACCGAAGATCAGCGAGAACCTCGTGAATCTCGCCGAGCAGATCGACCTGCAGCTG